>ERZ795052.1525-NODE-1525-length-30937-cov-5.877566_pt1 | contig 30937 bp, 22 predicted proteins | sample MGYA00375136_ERZ795052 | MGnify/ENA primary metagenome ERZ795052 (study PRJEB30181, sample SAMN05720156) | activated sludge metagenome | isolation source: Anaerobic digester | place: Japan | collected 2015-05-26 ... | reverse complement strand
CCCGCCCGGTTCTGCGTCGTTCTGCGTGGTCTGCGGGCCCCTCCGTCGAACCGCCGAGACACAAAGGGCCACAGAGCTCCGGCATTGCACGCGCGGCCATTTCCGCCCCCACGCCCGACTTCAGCCGGCCCTGCGGAACTTGTCGGTCTGACGGACTGAAACCGAAACCCGGCGTTGAAATGGCGGGCTGTTATTGTGGGTTGTCTCTCCGGGACCGGGAGGGGTGCGCAGAATTGTCCCCTCAGCACCGTGGCGCCCGTTGCCTGAGATTGCCCTCGGGATGGGTTTGCCCAAACCCGGCTTGATTCGGGAGAGGAGCAATTGGATAGTATGGCGGCATCGCGCATGAAGTTACGGACCTTTGGCCTGGTTGTTGGGGTGTTGACGGTGTGGCTCCTGCCCGGGCCGGGGACCGGCCGGGCGGGCGAGTCTCCCTTCCTTTACGGCATTCACGACCACGAACCGGCGCCAACGGAGTTTCTGGACCGGATCAAGGCCGGGACGGGCGGGGGCGGCGGCTGGGTCACGGCCACCGTGGCGGTGGGGGCGGACCCCAACGATCTCTCGGGGGCGGATTTCAGTTCACTGGCCAGCGCCGGGCATACGGTGATCTGCCGCATCAACTACGGCTATTTTCCGGACGGCACGATCCCGGTGGCTTCGAAGTGGGACGATTTTGCGATTCGCTGCCGGAATTTCGTGGCCCACTCGAGCGGTTGCAGTCTCTGGCTGATTGGGAACGAGAGCAATCTGAACGTCGAGTGGCCGCTGGACCCCGCGAATCAGCGGTTCAACTACCTTTCGCCGCAGGATTACGCGGTCTGTTTCCGGAAGGTGTACGACGCCATCAAATCCGTCCGGCCCAACGACAAGGTCATGCCGCAAGCGCTGGCCCCGTGGGGCGGTCCTTACGGCGGCACGGCCAACCTCAACGGCAGCGGCCACCCGGCCGATGGGATGCCGCTGAACTGGGTGCAATACCTCAACCAGATGCTCACCGCCATTCAGGCGACGGGTCCGCTGGATGGCATTCCGCTGCATATTGGGTCGCGCGGCTATACCTATGCGGACATCCACAGCACCAACCGGGTCAACGCCGGCGGCCAAAACCTGTATTTCAGTTTCTATGTGTACAAGGACTGGATTGATTACGGCATCCCTCCTTCCCTGTATCATCTGCCCCTGTATGTGACCGAATGCAACGGCCTGTATTATTGGAAAGGCGGCGGTCCACCGGGAGAAGACCCGACGCGGCACTATGAGCCGGGCTGGGTGCAGGAGATTCTCGCCGAGTTCAACCGCCACAACCAATCCGCCGCGACCAGCGGCCGGCCCATTTTTCGTTGCGTCAACTTTTACCGCTGGTGCGGTTACTGTGACGGGTGGAACATAGACGGGGCCAGCAACCCGTACAAGGGGCAGATTCTGAGCGACCTCGACGCGGCGGTGGCGCAGCAGTATCGCTGGCCCACGAACCAGACGGCGACCAATCCCCCGCCCGCCCCCACCGGCCTCACAGCCACGGTTGGCAGCGGAAAAGTAACGCTTAATTGGAATCCGGCGCCTTTGGCGAGCAGTTACCGGGTGAAACGTTCGACGGTCAACGGGGGACCCTATGCCGTGATCGCCAGCAACGTGGTCAGTGCGTTTTGGAATGACCAGGTCTTCACCCCCGGCGTCACCTACTACTACCGCGTCTCGGCGGTGAACGCGGCCGGGGAGAGCCCGGATTCGGCCCCGGTGAGCGCCACGCCGACGAATGTGCTGCCGGATGTGGTCGTGACGTCGGTGAGCTGGACCCCGGCAGTGCCCGGGCCGGGGAGCAACGTGGTTTTTCGCGCAACAGTGAGGAACCAAAGCGGCGGGCCGACGCCGGCGGGGGTGACCCTGGGGGTGGGTTTCAGTGTGGACGGCGGGCTGGTGAGCTGGGCCGGCGGCTACGCGTCGGCGCTGCCGGCAGGCGGGTCGGTCACGCTGAGCGCCGATGGCGGGCCGGCCGGGGTCAATTACTGGGCCGCCACGACCGGGGCGCACACGGTCGTCGCGCACGTGGATGACATCAACCGGTTTGCCGAGGCGAATGAGGACAACAACGTGAGCGTGACGAACCTGACCGTTTACGCGCCGCGGTATGGGGTTAATTGCGGCGGGGCGGCCGCGGGGGCGTTTTCGGCCGATGCGTATTGGTCGGGCAGCGCCAACACCTATTCGGTGTCCGATTTCATCGAGACGGCGTTGGTTTCCAATGCGGCGCCCCAAGCAGTGTATCAGACCGAAAGGTGGGGGGATTCGACGTACACGTTCAGCGCCCTGGTGCCCGGAACGACCTGCCGCCTGCGGTTGCATTGGGCCGAAATTTCACCGTCAGTCAGCGGCATCGGGGGGCGGCGATTCCACGTCCGGATCAACGGGACGCAAGTCCTGACCAACTTTGACATTGTGGCGGCGGCGGGGGGAAAGTTCAGAGCGGTTGCCCGCGATTTCGAGGCCAGGGTGAACGGGTCCGGGCGGATCACGTTGGAATTCCTCAAAGGGGCCGCCAACGAGGCCAAGATCGGCGGGATTGAACTCGAGCCGGTGGTGCCGCCGCCGACGATCACCGGGGCGGAGGTGGTGAACGGGAGCCTCGTGCTCCGCTGGCAGACCTACCCAGGGAAAACCTACCGCCTCCAGTATCGTTCGAACCTGGAGGATGCCGGCTGGTTGAACTGGGGCGGCGACCTCCTGGCCGTTGGAACAAATCTATCGGTGACCAACGCGGTCGGAAGCGTTCCGCGGCGTTTTTGCCGCATTCTGCGGGTGAACTGAGGCGGGGCCCCGGACACCGCGGCCGGTTTATTTGGCCATGACGACTTCGATGGTCTCCTCTTTGCGGTGCGGTTGGTCCTCGGCGACGACGGCCTCCGGGACCGGCGCGGGCGTTTCGAGCGAAGTGGCGCGGGGATCGGTTGCGGCCGTGTCCGCCTTGTGGAACTTGACGCTGACGATCTTGCTGACGCCCTGCTCCTGCATCGTGACACCGTAGAGCACGTCGGCCATGCCGATGGTGCGCTTGTTGTGGGTGATGATGATGAACTGCGATTGTTCCAGGAACCGCTGGAGCACTTTGATGAAGCGGTTGATGTTCGATTCGTCCAGCGGTGCGTCCAACTCGTCCAGCACGCAGAAGGGGCTGGGTTTGACCTGGTAAATCGAGAACAGCAAGGCCACGGCGGTCATGGTTTGTTCGCCGCCCGAGAGGAGGGAGATGGTCTGGAGCTGCTTGCCCGGCGGCCGCGCGACAATGTCAATGCCGCTTTCGAGCAGGTCATTTTCGTCCATCAGCACGAGGTCGGCTCTGCCGCCCCCGAAGACCTCGGTGAACATGAGGCGGAAGTTTTCGCGAACCTGCTCGAAGGTGGTGCGGAACATCTCGCGCGTCTGGGTGTTGATGCGGTTGATGACCTCGAGAAGCTGCGCCTTGGCCTGGACCAGGTCGTCATGCTGCTTGCTGAGGAACTGGTAACGCTGCTCGGTTTCCTCGTATTCCTCGATGGCCACCAGGTTCACCGGCCCCATTTCGTCGAGCCGCTGCTGCAACACGTCCACCTGCTGCGCGACCGCCGTCCAGTCCGTCCCGGCGCCGGACGCGGCCATTTCCTCGGGACTCAGGACATGGACCTTGGCCGGGCCTTCGTCGGCGAACGTGATGGTGATGCATTCGCTGCGGACGTCGTCGAGGTTGACATGGTATTTCTGCTGAATGCGCTCGCGGAGGTTTTGCACGCCCATGTTTTTCTGGGCGAGCTCGACCTCGAGCGTGCCGCGGTGCGCCTGGGCTTCCGCCAGCTTGCGGCGCTGCTCGCGGAGGGATTCCTCGCGCTGGCTGATGTCCGCCTCCTGGGTCTGCTTCTGCGCCAGCAAGGCGGCGGTCTGGGCATTGACCTGCTCGCGCTCGTGCTGGAGCGTTTCGATCCGGGCGCGGGATTGTTGGATCTCCGCTTCGGCCTGCTCTTTTCGGGCGAGGAAGGAGGCGACCTCGCCGCGGCGCTGCTCGATGACCTGGGTGAGTTCGCGCACGCGCTGGTCGAGGGTCTGGCGCTGCTGGCGGCTGGCGGCCAGCATCTGCTCCTCGGTGGCCAGGGCGACCTTGCACTCGGTGAGGCCGGTCGTGGCCTGGTCCCGGCGCAGCCGCAGCGTCTCCAAAGTTGAATTCAGCCCGGCCACGCGAGCCTGACAGGCCTGTTCGCGGGCCTCGAGTTCGCCCGCGCGGGTCTGCAGGGCCTGGCGCTTTTCGAGGCCCTCCTGCTGCTGCTCGGCGAGGCTTTGCACCTCGAAAACCACGGTGTCAATCTTCTGATGCAGCAGGCGGCGGGAATTCTCGAGGGCGTTAAACTCGCCCTGGTGGGTGGCGATGGCCACCTCGCGCGCCCGCAGCTCCGTTTGGGCCTGCTGGAGGCTGGCCTGCAGTTCGGTTTGCTCGCTTTGCAGGGCGCCCTTCCGCCGGCTCGCCTCGGCCACCCGTTCCTGCAAGGCCGCCAGGGCGGACTCCAGCTCGGCAATCTGGTTTTTCCGGCCGAGAATCGAGGCGGCTTTTCCCGCGCCGTTGCCGCGATTGTCGCCGCCGGTAAAAATGCCGGGGCGGCTCAGCACCGCGCCGTCCAGGGTCACAAAGTGGAACGCGCCGCCGCTTTCGAGCCAGGCCTGGCTGGCCGCCTCGAGGTCACGGACAATCCGCGTCTCGCCCAGCAGCCGCTCAACCAAGGGGCGGACCGAAACGTCGCTTTGGACGACGGCCAGCGCGGGGAGCGGCACGCCGTTCAATTCCGGCGCCGGCACGGCGGCCGAAGCAGCCGGTTCGGCGGCGGCCGGGGCGTCGGGGTCCGGGCCGCTGCCGTGCCCGTTGCGGACGAAGGCCAGAGGAGCGATGCTCGCCCGCCCTTTCCGCTTCAAAGCCAGGTCCGCCAGAATCTCGCGGGCCGATTCCGGCTGCTCGGTCAAGACCAACTGCAAATGATGCCCCAGGGCGGTTTCGATGGCCGTGACATACGGGTCCGGCACGCGAATCCGATCCGCCAGCGAGCCGAGCACATGTTGGGATTGTTTCAAGGCGGCCAGCGAACCTTCGCTAAAACCTTCGTGACCGGCGTCGAGCTGCTGGATGACGTTCAACTGGGACCGTTTCCCGGCCTGCTCCCGCAACAGGGCATCCAGCTCCGCGCCCGCCTGCGCCAGCTCATCCTGGAGCGCGCGCAATCGGGCCTGCCGCTGCTCGACGCTCCCCCGCTGGGTCTGGGCATGAAGTTTTTCCGCTTCGACGCTGGCCGCAAACTCCTGCAGCCGCGCTTCCAGGCGCGTTCGCTCCTCCTCGAGTTGAATTTTCTCGGCCGAGAGTTTTTCAAGCCGGACCACATTGCCTTGCTTCTGGAGGTCCAGCGCGGTGATTTCGTTGCGCACCCGGGACAAATCCTGCGCCGCGGCGAAGGCCTCCGCCTGGGCCTGGCGCAACGCCTCCTGCGCGCGGCGCAACTCGTCCTCGACCTGCCGCAGGCCCTGCTGTTTCTCCTCGAGGGCCTGGCGATGCCGCGCCACGGAACTCTGCGCGTTTTCCAGGTTGGCCGTCACCGCGGCCAGTTCCTGCCGCGCGATTTCGCGCCGTTCCTCGGCCTGGGTGATGTCGGCCAGCGCCTGCGTGTTCTGCGAGGCCAGTTCTTTGAGCCGTTCCTCGTTGAACTGGATGCGGCTCTCGAGGCGGTCCATCTCGCCTTTCAGCTCCATGCCCTGTTGCTGCCGGGCGGCGATGTCGTGCTCGAGCTCCGACAACCGGTCGCGCAGTTGGGTAATCTGGTCTTCGGATTGGAGCACGGCGGCGGAGCAGCTTTCAATCTCGGTCCGCAGTTGTTCGGCGGCGGCCTGCCGCTCCTGGATTTCCGCCTGCAAGACGTCGAACTGGTGCCGGGCCAACTGGGTGTCCAAGTGCTGCAGCTCCGCGGCCAATTGCTTGTAGCGCCGGGCCTTGCCCGCCTGCCGCTGCAGCGATCCGATCTGCCGCTTCACCTCCCGCACCAAGTCCGCCACCCGCAGGAGGTTCTGCTCGGTGTATTCCAGCTTGCGGAGAGCCTCTTTCTTCTGGGCCTTGTACTTGGTGATCCCCGCCGCTTCTTCGAAGATCATCCGCCGGTCTTCGGGTTTGCTCGAGAGAATCTGCGTGATGTTGCCTTGGGCCATGATGCTGTAGCTGGTCCGGCCCACGCCCGTGCCCATGAACAACTGCTGAATGTCCTTCAAGCGGCAGGGAGTCTTGTTGATGAAATACTCGCTGCCGCCGTCCCGGAACACCCGCCGGGTAATCGTAACCTCATTGTAGGCAATTTCCACACCTGCGGCGGAGAGGTGTTCGGTGTCCATACCACCGATTGTGAGGGACACCTCAGCCATCCCCAAGGGCTTGCGGCCGTCGGTCCCGTTGAAGATGACATCGGCCATCTCGCCCCCGCGAAGCGCCTTGGCCGATTGCTCGCCCAGTACCCAACGGATTGCGTCGGACACGTTCGACTTGCCACACCCATTGGGGCCGACGATGGCCGTCACCCCCGGTTGAAAATTCAGGGTCGTCTTGTCCGCAAAGGATTTAAATCCCAGGACAGTTAAACTCTTCAGATGCATGACTGGTTCAAGACAATCAAAGCCGTCCGTACGTGTAAAGCGCAAAACCACAATATACAGGACAGGCCATTTCCCGCGGCACAACTAATGGGTGAGGAACCGAGATGTGACTGTGCCGCTAAGCGTCTTTATCTATTGCTAATCGCTTTCTGTCTTGCCTTTAATTAAGCATGTTCAAGCCACCTTTCAAGTGCTTTTTTCATCCCCTCGCCGAATTCAACAGCCTGGCCGGACGTCTCATGGAACATCGTATGCGCACCTCGGCATTTCAGCCCCTCCGTTCTTGCTGGGGTTTCAGAGCTCCATCAATCACACAAGTACTTGTGCTTTCGGCATTTGCGACGCTTTGGTGTTTGGGAGTAAACGCTGCTTCCTATGTTCCAAGTGTGACGCGTCCGCCCGCGCCTTTGCGCGAATACCGCGCGGCCTGGGTGGCGACGGTGGGGAACATAGACTGGCCGTCGAGCAACCGTCTCAGCGTGGCGGCGCAGAAAGCGGAACTGACAGCGATTTTGGATCGTGCCGCCAAGCTCAAGCTCAACGCGGTCATTTTCCAGGTGCGGCCGGGCTGCGACGCCCTTTATGCCTCGACGATTGAACCCTGGTCGGAATACCTGACCGGAGAAATGGGAAAGGCGCCGGAGCCTTTTTATGATCCGCTGGCGTTTGCGATAGACGAAGCGCACAAGCGGGGACTGGAGCTGCATGCGTGGTTCAATCCCTACCGGGCGCGGCACGCGTCGGCCCAATCCCCCGTCTCGCCCAACCATGTTTCCAAGACCCGGCCGAGTCTGGTGCGGGAGTATGGCCGTTACCTGTGGTTGGACCCGGGCGAGAAGGCGGTTCAGGACTACTCGTTAAGCGTGGTGATGGACGTGGTGAGGCGATACGACGTGGACGGGGTGCATTTTGATGATTACTTTTATCCGTACAAGGAGCGCGGGCGGGACGGCAAGGAACTGGACTTTCCGGATGACGCCAGTTGGGAGCGTTACGGAAAAAACAGCGGGTTTAGCCGCGACGATTGGCGCCGGGAGAATGTGAACCGGTTCATCGAGCGGGTGTATTCCTCGGTGAAGTCGGCCAAGCCGTGGGTCAAGTTCGGGGTGAGCCCCTTTGGCATCTGGCGGCCGGGCAATCCGCCGCAGATCAAAGGTTTTGACGCCTATGCGAGTCTGTACGCGGACGCGCGGAAATGGTTGGAAAAGGGGTGGGTGGACTATTTTGCCCCACAGCTCTACTGGGCCATCGAGCCGCCGGAGCAGAGTTACCCGGTGCTGTTAAAATGGTGGGCGCAGCAAAACGCCCGGCACCGCCACCTGGTGCCCGGCCTGAATTCGACCCAGACGCGCCGGCGCTGGCAGCCGGAGGAAATCCTGAATCAAATCCGGATTGCGCGAAAACAGCCCGGCGCGAGCGGGCACATCCACTGGAATATGTCAAGTTTGCTTGGGGCCAGCCGGCTGGCCGACGCCCTCGCGAAGGAAGTTTACGCGCAACCCGCCCTGATCCCGGCCGCTCCCTGGCTGGACCAGACCCCTCCCGGCAAGCCCCGGCTTGGCATCAACTCCGCCGCGTCCCGCGTCTCGTGGGAAAGCTCGGGAAGCGAGCCGGCCGCGCTCTGGCTTCTTCAGACGCGGGACGGTTCCCGGTGGAGCGCCCGGGTGCTTCCCGGCTCGAGCCGGTGGGCCGAGCTGGATCCCAAAGCGCCGTCGGCCGTTGCGCTTTCCGCGGTTGACCGTTACGGCAATTTGAGCTCGCCCGCCGTGCTGGAGCGGCGGGACAAATAGCGGTAGAGATGGACGTCCCACGGACCGAAGGTGTCCGTGAACCGGCCGGCGGTGGCGGTGAGCGTTCGGTTTTCATCCAGGACTTCGACGCTGTTTCCCGCCATGTCCTTGACGTCGAAGCTGGCCTCGGAGCGGCCCTCGCGCATGGCGACGGCGAAGAGGTAGCCGTGCCTGGCGTCGCGTTTGGCCATTACAGCCACGGGAATGTCCGGATTCGCCGGGCGGACCGTGGCCACGTCCTGAAGCGTGGGAGAGTTTAGAACCGGAGCCAGGCGTGTAATCTGGCGGTTCAACGCCGTAACGGCGGCGAGCATTTCCGGGTCATCCAGCAACGCCGCCTCCTGGAAGCGGGGTTTGAACTGGTGGACGAAATAGATCAGGCCTTGGGAGCCGTGGATGAGGGCCATCCACGCCTCGCAGCGAACCTGGTGCGGCGTCGCTTTTTTGTCCGGGTTGCTGATGTGGGTGCATTCGAGGCAGTTCCAAACCGGTTTTCGACCACCGGTCCACTTGACGAGGCGCTCGACGCCATAAGGCACCAGCCACAGCTTCCCGGCGACCTCCGCCCGCTCATGCACGACAGGGTAGATATCGAAGGAAACGATGTCGCAGCCTTCGATATACTGGGGATAGTCTTCCGGGTGGCGGGTGCGGGTACCGCGGCCATAGTAGCCGTCCCAGGCGACCCCCTGGCCCAGGTTAAGCAGTACCGGCCGGGAGGAATCAGCTTTCCGCAGCCGATGATAATCCGCCACGATTGTCGCGGGTGGGATGGGAGGCCCCCAGCCCTTGCCCTGGCCGAGAGACTGGGCATTGTCCGGCTCGTCGCCATGCATCCAGCCGATGATCAGCGGGTCGTCCAGGTGTTCCAGACCCACGTCGTTCTGGTCGCAGATCACCGGCATGTCCGCCTCCTTCAGCAGCCGAAGTTGCTCCGGGGTTGGACCTTTCCAGAGGCCGACATAGCAGTTGATCCCAGCGGCTTTGTAACGGGCGGCGTTGGCCGGAGACTGCAGCCACACGGCCAGCGGGAAGAATGCGGGGTCGGACCAGGGTTTTCTCGACCGCCAGGCGATTGAAGTCGAATCGCTGCCCATGACGGCGGCCGCGCTCAGGAGCAAGAAAAGCAAGGTTCTCACCAGGCCAGTTTGATATGGAGGCGGCCTGATCGGCGACAAAAAAGCATGGCGGGGCCGCTCCTTGGACGGCGGCTGGCAAGGGGCGAACGCCGGTTGCGGAGGCCGCAACGAGGAAATTGCGAAATGAGCTTGGAGTTCCTTGAACCGGCCACTAATCTCCGCGCCCGATGTTGAATCTGAGCTCGTTAAACCCGCAGCAACGGCAGGCCGTGGAGACCCTCCGCGGCCCGGTTCTCATTCTGGCCGGCGCGGGGACGGGCAAAACGCGAGTCATCATCTACCGCATCGCGCACATGATTGAGCGGGGGATTGCGCCCGGCAACATCCTGGGAGTGACCTTTACCAACAAGGCCGCCCGGGAGATGCAGGAACGGGTGCGGCAGCTTATCCCGAGGAAAGCGCTCGCCCGGCCTTCGGCGGGTCCTGGCGCCGGGGAGGGCCCGACCCAGCCCACGCTCTGCACGTTTCATTCGTTGTGCGTGCGGATTCTGCGCCAGCACATTGAAAAACTGGGTTACAAACGCAATTTTGTCATTTACGACGAATCGGAGCAGATCGGGGTGGTGAAAAAGATTCTGGCGAACCTCTCCGCCAAAGGCGAAAAAGCGGACCCGGCGGAGATTCTGGGACTGATCAGCCGCATCAAAAACAGCGGGGAGCGGGCTCAGTTCGGGGACGCGGGCGTCCGGGCGCTGGCGAATCATCTCCGGTCGCGGTATGAATCGGCGCTGCGGGCCTGCAACGCGGTGGACTTCGACGATCTCATTCTGCTGACGTTGCGGCTGTTCCAGGAGCATCCGCAGGCGCTGGAATCATGCCGGGCGACTTACCGCTACGTGATGGTGGACGAGTACCAGGATACCAACGCCGCTCAGTTCCAGCTCGTCCACGCCTTGACCTGCGAACACCGCAACCTCTGCGTCGTGGGGGATGATGACCAAAGCATTTATGGGTGGCGGGGGGCCGAAATCGCCAACCTGCTCGACATGGAAAAACACTATCCGGAAGTCAAAGTCATCAAGCTCGAGCAAAACTACCGGTCCACCACCACGATTCTAAACGCGGCCAACGCCGTCATCCGCCACAACGCCCGGCGCCGGGGCAAACAGCTCTGGTCGCACAAAGGAGCGGGAATGAAAATCACGCTGCACACCTACGAGACGGACGAAGCCGAGGCGCGGGGAATCACCGAGAAAATTGAAGCCGACCGCATGTTTCGGCGCATCCCCTGGTCGGACCAGGCGATTCTGTTCCGGACCAATGTCCAGTCGCGACCGCTCGAGACCGCCTTGCGGCAGGCGGGTATCCGTTACCACCTCATTGGCGGGCAAAGCTTTTTCGACCGGCGCGAGGTTCGCGATTTGCTCGCTTACCTCAAGGTTTTCCTGAATCCCAACGACGACATCAGCCTGCTGCGCATCGCCAACGTGCCGGCACGCGGGTTGAGTGACGCGACGATGGAACGGCTGCTCGGGGCCAGCCAGGAGCGCAACTGCCCCGTGTTTGCCGTGATGAAAAACCCCGCCGTCACCGCCACGTTCCCCGCCCGCACCCGGCAAAGCCTTGAAAACTTCGTCCATTTCATTGAGCGGACCCGGGCGGCGCTGCAATCCGAGGCGCTGGCGCGGGACGCCCATGGTCTGCAAAAATGGGGTCACCATTTCCTGGACGAGATCGGCTACCTCGCGGAATTGCGGCGGTCGGAGAAGAACCCGGAGACGGCGGACAGCCGCATTCGCAACCTGACGGAGCTGTTGAGCTCGCTCGATGGGGCTGAAGCGCCCCGGACAACGCCGGCGGAGCGGTTGCAGAGCTTCCTGGAAGAGATCACGCTGGACACCGAGCGGGAGGAAGAGGAGGAAAACGCCGGCAACGCCGTGACGTTGATCACCATGCACAGTTGCAAGGGACTGGAGTTTCCCCATGTCTCGATTGTCGGGCTAGAGGAGGGGCTGCTGCCGCATTCGCGCTCCAAGACCGAAGGGACTCTGGATGAGGAGCGCCGGCTGTTTTACGTCGCCATCACCCGCGCCATGCAGACGCTGACGATCAGTTACTGCACCGGGCGGAAGAAATACGGCCAGATCGTGCCGGCTCATCCCTCCTCGTTTCTCAAGGACCTCCCCGAGGACCTGGTCGAACACGCCGACGCCCAATCGCGCCAGCCGGTGCCGCCGGCGTCCGGCAAACAGCTTTTTGCGATGATGCGCGATTCGCTGGGCTGAGAGCCGGCGGCACGCTGCGCGCCGCGCTCTTTTGAGCACCGCGCCCTTGCCGCGGGGGGAATCCGCCTGCATGCTGGGTGGCATGAACGACCCGCGAGGGCAGTTTGATTTTGATGTGGTGATCATTGGCGCCGGCAGCGGCGGATACGCCGCGGCGCGCACCGCGGCCGGCGAGGGGCTCAAGACCGCCGTCATTGAGGGCGGCGAGGAGGTGGGCGGTCTGTGCATTCTGCGCGGCTGCATGCCCACCAAGGCGCTGCTCTACGCCGCCGAGGTGATGCACCTGACCCGTCACGCCGCCACCTGGGGCGTTCAGGCGGGGCCGGTGTCCTTCGATTTCAAGGCGGTCATGGCGCGCAAGGATTCTCTCATTCAGGACTTTGCCAGCTACCGCGTGCAGCAACTTAACCAAGGACGCTTCGAGTTCATCCGGGCCACGGCCACTTTTGTGGACCCGCACACGGTCGAGCTCAGCGGCGGCCGGCGGGTCACCGGCCGTCATTTCGTGGTTGCGACCGGCTCGCGGGTGGCCCCCAGTCCCCTGCCCCAGTTGGAGGCGCTGGAGTGCCTGACGAGCGACACCGCGCTGCGGCTGGAACGATTGCCGCGGTCGCTCATTGTGCTTGGCGGCGGCGCCGTCGCCCTCGAGTTCGCCCAGTTTTTCTCGCGCTTCGGCGTCGAGGTTACGCTGGTCCAGCGCAGCGCCCAGGTTCTGCGCGGATTCGACCCGGATGCCGCGCGGGTGATTGAGGACGTGTTTCGGCGCGAAGGCATCCGCGTCCATACCGGCACGCGGCTGCTGGATGCCCGGCGGCGGGGGAACCGCAAGGAAATCACCTTCGAGCACGAGGGCAGGACGGTGCGGGTCGAGGCCGAGGAAGTGTTCTTCGGTTTGGGGCGTGTTCCGAACGTCGCGGGGCTTGGTCTTGAGCGGGCCGGGGTCGCGTTGGAGCGCGGGCGCATTGTGACCAACGCGCGCATGCAGACCAGCGCGCCGCATATTTACGCCGCGGGAGATTGCACGGGGCTGCACGAAATCGTCCACATTGCCATCCAGCAGGGCGAAACCGCGGCGCACAACATCGCCCACCCGCAGAAGCCGCGGGAAATGGACTACCGGTTGCTGATTGAAGTGGTGTTCACCGAACCCCAAATCGCCTGCGTGGGGCTGACCGAACGCCAGGCGTCCGCAACCGGCCGGGCCTTCCTCAAGGCGAGCTACCCGTTCAACGACCATGGCAAGTCCCTGATCATGGAGGCGAAGGACGGGTTCGTGAAACTGCTGGCGGATCCGGTTTCGGGCGAAATCCTCGGCGGCTGCTGCGTCGGCCCGCAAGGGGGCGAACTCATCCATGAAATTGTCGCGGCCATGCACAAGCGCATGACCGCCGCGGAGCTGGCCACCCTGCCCCACTATCATCCCACCCTCGCTGAAATCTGGACCTACCCCGCCGAGGAAATTGCCGGGCAAATCGCTGCCACGGCCTGGGCAACGCCAAGCTGACAACCTCTCATGGCTCGCCGCCCCCAGCTTCCTCGCCGGGGGGGAGGAGCAGGACGGAGGGAACCGTCATCAAGAGTCCGGTGACCAACAGCCAGGCGGCGGCGTGCGGTGACCGGGCGTATTCCAGGAGCACTGTCGCCGCCAGGGCAACGAGGGTGAGGTTGGGGCAAAAGAGGAGATACACCGGCCCGGCGGCGCCGCTGGGCAGCCAGCGGCGATGCAGGATTTCGCGAAGTCCAAACAGCAAGCCCGCCGTGCCCAATGCCAGCAGGGCCGGCAACCCCCAGAGCATGGTCCATTTCAATTGCAGGCCGAGGGAGACGAAGAACAAAGGGATGAGGAAACGCCTGCTGATGGGGGCGAGGATGCTTTCCAGATTCATCCCGTGATGGCGGGTGCGGCTGAGGGTGAGGCCCAGCACAAAGGCGGTCTTGGCCGAGTCCAGGCCCAGGCGATTGCCCGCGGCGCAAACCGCCAGGATCAGGAGCGCCAGCCAGTGCAGACGCCAGTGAGTCGTCATGGTGAGGATGCGCTGAAAGCCCTGAGCCAGATGGACGGCAAACCGGGTAATGAGGTAAATCACCGCGACAATCCCCAGCAAGCGGAGGAGAATCCAGCCGGTCAGCCCCTGGCGGATGACGGCGGTGCCCAAGGCCAGCGTCACGATCGAAAGCATCTCCAGCGCCACCATGATGTGCAGAACGCGCTCACGCACGCTCGGGGGCTGGAGGGGGAACACCTTCCAAGCGGAGTGCGCGATGCCCACCGAACAGCCCCCCAGCGCGGCGGCACCCAGGCAGGCCTGGACCGGTTCCAGCCCGGCTTGAAGCCCCAGCAGGATGGCCACGGGGAATTGGGCCGCCGCCCAGATGACCGCATAACGCAACGGCGGAAGAAACTCGCGAAAGGGCGGCAGGTCAATTTCCAGGCCCACTTCAAAGAGCAGCAACAGGAAGCCGACATAACCCGCCTGCTGCAACATGGTGGCCACCTCTTCGTTCACCATCGTTCCCAACAGAATCCCGAACAGAACGAAGATCGAATAGGCCAGCGCCGGCCGCCGGATTTTTCGGCAGAAATCCGGGACGGCCATGACCAGCAGCAGCAAGACAATGATGACTTCGATGTTATTCACCTGATCGCGGACGGCGCGAGATTGTAGGGGGGCGCGAGCAGGCTCAAAAGCCTTTTCTTTGGTTTGGCGACGGCCGTGGAAAAGGGGGGCGGGAGGTCCCGGCCCCTCTTCGGCCCCCGGCAGGGACAAGGAGGATGGCGTGCCGACGGGAACCGTTTCGGGGACGAGAGAGGCCCCTGCGCCGGATTCGCAAAGCAAAGGGCGTCGGCCGCCGTCGCCTTGCCGGCCCGGCGCCAGACTGATAGATTGGCGCTGTCATGGCGTTTTCAGTTGTTTTTTTGGGTTCGGGAACCTCCCAAGGCGTGCCGATCATTGGGAAGGAGTACCCGGCAGCTTTTTTGGCCAATCCGAAGAATCATCGGACGCGGCCTTCGATTTACGTGGCGACGGAGGCGGTCAAGCTGGTGGTGGACACGACGCCGGAGTTCCGGCTGCAAGTGTTGCGCGAGGGGATTCGGTGGCTGGATGCCGTGCTGTTCACCCATTCGCATGCGGACCATATCATGGGGCTGGACGATTGCCGGCGGTTCTGCGATTTGCGCGGGGGCGCCCTGCCCGTCTATGCCAGCGCCGAGACCATGAAAGACCTCAGGCGGGTCTTCGCTTACGCGTTCCACGACGGTCCCTGGCCCAAGGGATACTTCATCCCCGACCCGCGGATCGTCGAGGGGCCGTTTCGGATCGGGGACCTGGAGATCGTGCCGTTGCCGCTGCCCCACGGGCGAACGGTCACCAACGGCTACCTGTTCATCCAAAACCAGCACAAGCGCCTGGCGTATCTCAGCGACTGCAAGGCAGTACCGCCTGACATCAGCGCGCAAATTCAAGGCGTGGAAATGGCGGTGCTCGATGCCCTGCGGCGGGAGCCGCACCCCACCCACATGTGTCTGGACGAAGCCCTGACCGCGGCCCGCCGGATTCAAGCCGGGCGCACCGTGTTTACCCATCTGACTCACGATTATGACCATGATATTGCCCAGGCCGAGCTGCCGCCGGGAGTCGAGCTGGCATTCGATGGTTTGCAGGTGCATCTGAACGGCAAGGTGTGAACCCCCAACTCCGCGCGACCTCAGGACCTATGATTCGGTATTTTGGCAGAACCCATAAAGCGGCCGTCATCCTCCTGCTTTTGACCGCGACGCATTTTCTGCGGGCGGGGGATTCGGGGGCCGAGGTGGTGGTGGTGTATAACAGCCGGCTGGCTGAATCCAGGGCCGTGGCTGCTTACTATGCCCAAAAGCGGCAGGTGCCCACCAATCAGGTTTTCGGGTTCGACCTTCCCACCAGCGAGGACATGAGCCGGGTGGATTTCCGGGAGAATCTGCAGAAGCCGCTGGCCAGGGCGCTGTCCACAAACAAGCTCTGGCGAATCGCCTCGCAGATTGTGCCCGCGACAAACAACCAGCCCGGCCGGGTCGAGTGGAAGGTGGTCGAGTCCAAAATCCGCTACGCGGCGCTGTGTTACGGCGTGCCGCTTCGAATCAACAGCGATCCGAACCTGAAGGAGCCCGGGACCGAGAATCTGCGCCCGGAGATGCGGCGCAACGAGGCGTGTGTGGAAAACGAGCTGGCCCTGCTTCCGCTGATCGAGCAAGACGTGCCGCTGGCCGGTCCGTTGCGCAACCCCGTCTATACTGCAACCAACCCGGCGGTGTTGCATCCGACCAACGGCGTGCTGCTGGTCAGCCGCCTGGACGGCCCCTCGGAGGCGGTCGCGCGGGGGCTGGTGGACAAGGCGCTGGAGGCCGAGACCTTTGGGCTGTGGGGCCGCGCGTATTTCGATTTGAGGAAGCCCACGGAAGAGGGCATGAAAGCGGGCGAGGAATGGATCAGCAACGCGGCGGAGATTTGCCGCCGCCTGGGTTTTGAGACGGTGGTGGAGGAGACGCCCAGCGTGTTTCAGCCGGGATTTCCGATGAGCCAGATTGCGTTTTACATGGGCTGGTACACGGAGAACGTGGCCGGCCCGCTGGCCCAGCCGGTGGTCGAGTTCAACCCGGGCGCTTTTGCCTACCATTTGCATTCGTACAGCGCGGCAAGCCTGCGCGCCACCAACCGGCATTGGGTGGGGCCGTTTTTGGACAAGGGGGTGACGATCACCATGGGCTCGGTCACGGAGCCCTACCTGGCCGGCACCCCCGACCTGGCGGTATTTGCCGCCCGGCTGATCTTCAACGGCTTTTCCTTCGGTGAAGCCGCTTATGCCTGCCAAAGCGTGTTATCGTGGCAAACGACGGTGGTCGGGGATCCGCTTTACCGCCCCTTCGGCAAAAGCCCGGAACAGCTTCACGACGAGCTTCAGCTCCAGAACAGTCCGTGGCTCGAGTGGTCCTTCCTGAGGTTGCTGAATCTGAATCTGGTCAATTCCAAGCCGGTGGGCGACTGTGTCGCCTTGCTGGAGCAACTGGACCTCACCCGCAAAAGCGCGGTGTTGTCCGAGAAGCTTGCCGACCTGTACCAGACTCAGGGCAAGCCCTCGTCAGCCGTGCACACGCTGTCCCAAGCGCTCAAACTGAAACCTTCGCCGCAGCAGGCGATTCGCCTTCGTTTGAAGCTGGGCGAGGGTCTGGCGGCGCTGAACCGGCCCGCCGAGGCCTACGAGGTTTACCGGGAGTTTCTGCAAAGCGAGCCGGCCTACCCCGACAAAGCCGCGATCTACCGCAAGCTGATTCCGCTGGCGCAGGCGTTGGACAAGAAGGAGGAAGCTGAAAAATACGAGCTGGAACTGATCAGGCTCACGGCTCCGGCCCGGCAATAGGTCGGGTCAAAGGTTCTCCGGCTGCATCATCAGGCCGGCGACCCGGGCCAGGAGGCGGCCCGCCGCGCCGCCATCCAACACGCGGTGGTCAAAACTCAGGGTGAGGTTCGCTTCCATCACCGGTACGAACCGTTGCTGCGTTTCGTTCCAGCTTGGCGCGCGGCGCGCGGCGCCCATTCCCAGGACCAACGTTTGTTCCGGGAGGGGGATGGGGGTGGCCCAGGTCAGGCCGAAGGTGCCGAAGTTGGTCACGGTGGCGATGGAGCCGCCCACCGCCTCGGTGGGGAGCTTGCGCTGGTGGGCCAGTTCGATCAACTGATTGTAGGGCTCGACCAAGTCGCGCAGCGGCCGTTTGTCCGCGTTGCGGATGACGGGCACGAGGACCCCTTCGGTGGCCTCGACGGCAAACCCCACGTCAATGGACGAAGGATGGACGATTTGATTGCCGATCAAGCGGCCGGCGGGGGCGCTGTTTTCGGCCAGCGCGAGCGCCAGGGCGCGCAGCGCGTACAAGGCGGGGCCCGGTTTCGGATCACACTGTTTGCGGTGGGCCAGGAGGGCGTCAAAACAGACCGGCAGCGCCACGGTCGCCAGCGGCCGGGTCCAGCTTCGCCGCATGGCATCGGCCACCGCCACGCGCATGGAGGAGGCCTGGCTTCGGCGGTGTTGCTCGAGTTGGGCAACGAAGCGCTCGAAATCCTTGATGGTCACCCGGCCGGCGGCGCCACTGCCCGGCACGCCCGCCAGGTCGGCGGCATGCAACCCCAACTCAATCATGCGGGCCTTCAGTCGCGGAGACATATAGCCCGCGCCTGCCGCATTCGCGGGAACCGGCAGTCCTCGAACGGTGGGCTGCACTTTGCGCGGGGCGGTGGCAGCCGGCTCCCGGGGGGCGGCACTGTCGGAGGAGACGTCAGCCGGCGCGGCCGGCGCCGCCGGCGTGTCCAGCCCCAGGCGGGCCGCATCCTCGGTTGTGGCGGCGAGATCCCCCAAGACCGCGCCGACGGGATAACTCTGTCCGATCTCGGCCAGCAGCTTTTCGACCCGGCCCGGGCAGGGGGAGGCCACATTCATGGTGGCTTTGTTCGTCTCGACTTCGATGAGGTCCTGGTCGGTTTTGACTTCATCGCCGGGTTGAACGAGGAAACTGACGATGGTGGCTTCGGCGATGGACTCGCCCAACTGCGGCATGATGATGGGGATGGAGGGCATGACTAAAGTTGCAGCAGATTGCGGGCAGCGACGGCGATGCTGTGAGCGGTGGGCCGATGAACTGCCCAGAGATTGGGGTGGTAAGGCACCGGCGTGTCCTTGGCATTGAGTCGTTGCGGAGGCGCATCCAGCAAACCAAACCCTTCGCTGGCGACCCGGGCGATGACTTCAGCGGTGACGCCGCCCCACGGCCAGGCCTCGCCGACGGCGAGCAGGCGGCCGGTGCGGGCAACGGAGGCCATGACGGTATCGGTATCCAGCGGTTTGACCGAGCGCAAATCCACCACCTCGAGCTCGAAACCCTCCAGCGCCAGTTCCTCCGCCACCGCCAGGGCCTCGTGGACCATGGCGCTATAGGTGACAAGGGTCAGGTCCCGCCCCGTGCGCGCGATGCGGGCCTTGCCCACGGGCATGGCCTCGGTGGGCAGGGCCTCGGCTTTCAAGTGGTAGTAGAGGTATTTGTGCTCGCAGAAGATGACCGGGTCATCAATGGCAACGGCCTCGAGCAGCATGCTGTAGGCATCCTCGACGGTGGCGGGGGTGAGCACCACCAGGCCCGGGTAGTGAGCATAGACGGCCTCGAGGCTCTGGCTGTGGAACGGGCCGCTGCCGGAGGTGCCCCCGCCCGGCAACCGCACGGTGATGGGGCAAGGCACCTTGGTGCGCCAATGCAATGTCGCGGCCTGGTTCACAATCTGGTTGAAGGCCACAGTCGAAAAGTCCGCGAACTGCAACTCGATGATGGGGCGCATGCCCGAAATCGCGGCCCCGACGGCCAGACCCAGCATGGCGTCCTCGCTAATCGGCGAGTCAATTACGCGCCCGGGGAACTCCTGAGCCAGGTTTTTGGTTGCTTTGAACGCGCCGCCGAAGGCGCCCACATCCTGGCCGTAGATGAAAACCCGCGGGTCTTCAGCCAGGGCCCGCGCCTGCGCCTCACGGATGGCCTCGAGGTAAGTGATGCTCACCGGTGTTTCCTAGGAGTAAGTGTGACCCTCAGCCAGATGCCGGGAGGCCAGGGCGCACCAATCTTCGCGGTAAGGGTCGGGGCCGGGCTCGCGCTGCACCTGGGCCACCGCCGCCTCCACAAGCTGCACCATTTCACTGCGCCACGACGCCAGGCCGGCGGCGTCCGCCCAGCCTCTTCGCAACAGCTCGGCTTCCGCGACTTTCAGGCAATCCCGCCCCAGGGGAGAGCTCTTCAAGCGCGGGTCCACATAGCCGGCGTCGTCGTGTTCACCATGGCCGCACAGGCGCAACAACTCCGCCACCACCATTTGGGGTCCGGCACCGGAGCGGGCCTGCTGAACCGCGTGGCCGACGACCGACAGACACGCGCCCAGGTCGGTTCCATCCACCTCGTGGCCCGCCATCCCGTAACCGGCGGCTTTTTCGACCAGGGACCGGCAGGCGAACTGGCGCGAAGTCGGCGTCGAGTAGGCGTACTGGTTGTTGGCGATGACCACGACGAGCGGCAGGCGTTCCACGGCAGCTTGATTGAGGGCCTCGTGAAAGGCGCCGGTCGAGGTCGCCCCGTCCCCGATGCAGGCCGCCCCGACGGTCTGCCCGACCTTTTGAAAGCGATGGGCCAGCAACACCCCGTTCACCACCGAAATCATGGCGCCCAAATGACTGATCATGGGGAGCAAACCCGCCTGCGGGTGGCCGCGATGAACATTTCCGTCCCGGCCCCGCATCGGCCCCAAGGCGGACCCCAGATAGGTGCGCACCGCGTCCAGAACGGTTTCTCCGAAGGCCAGCCGGCCCGCCGCGTCCCGGATGAGCGGCGCGAACACGTCGCCTTTCCGCAGCGCCAATCCCACCGCCACACTGAGCGCTTCCTGTCCGCGCCCCAGAAACACGCCTCCATGAATCTTGCCCATGCGGTACAGGCTGGCGTATTTGTCGTCCAGCACTCTCGCAAGCAGCATATAGCGGTACGCCTTAACGTACTCGTCCCGAATCGCAGAAACCTTGTCAACCGTCTCCGGGTTGAGCAGAGCTTGAGCCATGGGCAGAATTTATCCGTGCGACCGCCGGCTCGGCAATGATTCTTTGCAGACCGTCCCGCGGCGCCAGCCGTAGCAACCGGCTTTTCGACGTCTTGATGTGGCGGGGTGTCTCCGAGAAAGGAGTGTCTCAAATCAAGACACTCCGCTCCCCAAGACTTGGGGAAAAAGGGTGCCTATCCTGCACGGGGCGGGCTGTGGCGCGAAGAATTTTGCATCTCCCGTGTTTTAAGTTGGAGTTGGTGCCGAAAGTGCTTCCAAGCCCCTGACCTTTAGTCGAGTCCATGACACAGAGCAGCAGAGTCGCCCGAGTGATACCGCCATGAGTTCCGCGGAATTCAATGTTTTGCTGGTTGAAGACGACCCGCAGATGCATGAGGTCCTCGCTGAAATCCTGCGGGAGGACCACGTGTGCCTTCACGGTGTTCGAGAGGGAGTCCAGGCCACGGAGGCGGTAATCCGAACCCGCAGTGACTTGGTGCTGCTGGACCTCGGTCTGCCGGATATGAACGGGTTCGAGGTGCTGACGCAGATCAAAGCCCGGCCTGAAGTGCAGCACGTGCCGGTTATCGTCCTGACTGCCTGGAACAGTCCAAGCGACAAATTGCGGGGTTTCGAGCTGGGCGCAGCGGATTACCTCACCAAGCCATTCGACGCGGCGGAGCTTCGCGCCCGGGTGCGGGCGGCGTTGAAGACGAAACGGTTGCAGGACGACTTGACCCAGGCCAACCGGGAGCTGCTGGCCGCCCGGGTTGCGGCGGAAGCCTCGGCCCGCGCGAAATCCGATTTCCTGGCGAGCATGAGTCATGAAATCCGCACGCCGATGAACGGGATTATCGCCATGGCCGGTCTGTTGCGGGAAACGCCCTTGAACAACGAGCAGCAGGGGTATGTGGAAACCATCTACTCGAGCAGTGAATCCCTCCTGACCATCGTGAACGACATTCTGGATTACTCGCGCATCGAATCCGGCCGCTTGGAACTGGAACAGGCGCCCTTTGACCTCCGCACCTGCATTGAGGACGCGCTGGATTTGATGGGAGTGCGAGCCGCCGAGAAGAAGCTGGATTTGGCTTATGAAATCGAAAGCGGCATCCCGCCGTGCCTGGTGGGCGACGTCACCCGGTTGCGCCAGGTCCTGGTCAACCTGTTAAGCAACGGCGTAAAATTCACCCACGCCGGCGAAGTCGTCCTCCAGGTCAAAGTCCTGGCCCAACCTCCCACGGCCGCAGGCCGGGCCCCCTGGCATCTGCAGTTCAGCGTCCGGGACACGGGCATCGGCATTCCGGTGGACCGGCTGGCCCGGCTGTTCAAGTCCTTCAGCCAGGCCGACGCCTCGACCACCCGCCACTATGGCGGCACTGGCCTCGGGCTCGCCATCTGCAAGCGACTCGTCGAATTGATGGGCGGCAAAATCTGGGTCGAGAGCGTTTCCCAGCGGGGGTCAACCTTTCACTTTATTTTGCCCTTGAGGGCCGCGCCGGCTGCCCAGCCCGCACCCGGCCCGTTGTGCGCCGGGTCCCACAGCCCGGAGGTGCTCATTGTGGACGACAACGCCACCCTTTGCCGAATTCTGGCCGGCCAGCTTGCCGCCTGGGGCCTGTCGGCCCGCAGCACGTCCCGCGCGACGGAGGCGCTGGAGTGGCTGGCGGCCGGCGCCCGTTTTGATTTGGCACTCGTGGACTTTCGGTTGGGCGACCGGAGCGGTCTGACGCTCGCCGGCCAAATGCGAAATCTGCCGGGGGGCGGCCGCCTGCCTTTGGTCCTGATGACTCCCATGGGCATTCATCCAGACATCAATGAAGCGACCCGGCTGAAGCTCGCCGGGTGTGTCACCAAACCCATTCGCCTCGCCCATCTGCGGGAGACCCTGCAGGGCCTGTTGTCCGGAGCGCAGCCGGCGCCGGTCCGGTGCCAGGGCCCGCAGACGCCCGGCCCGGAGTGCGCCGGCCGCCTGCCCTTGCGCATCCTGCTGTGCGACGACAACATAGTAAATCAAAAAGTGGCCTCGCGGCTCCTCCAGCAGATCGGCTATCGCGCCGACCTCGCCGCCAACGGGGTTGAGGCGCTGGCCGCGCTCGAGCGCCAGGCCTATGACCTGATTTTCATGGACGTCATGATGCCGGAGATGGGGGGGCTGGAAGCCACCCGGCTGATTCGCCAACGGCAGCGCGAACGCCGCCCGAACCATCCCCCCTGGCTGGTCATCGTGGCCATGACGGCCAGCGCCATGAGTGGCGACCGGGAGAAATGCCTTGCCGCGGGCATGGATGACTACCTGGCCAAGCCCGTGCGCCTCGAGGATATCCGGAATATCATCGAGCGCTGGGGGCCCAAGGTCGCCGCCAACCAGGCTGAGCCGGCATTGGCGGCCGTGGATTGCCGCGGCGCCGACCGCGGTGGCGAACCAGCGCCGCCGGCCGCGGGCGGGAATGCCCCGGTGGACATGGACCGGCTGTTGGAATTCACGGACGGCAACCCCGACAGCCTGCGGGAGCTGGTCACATTGTATCTTCAGCAGACGGGCGAGCAGTTCGAGCAACTGGAAGCCGCCGTTGAGGCGGGGAAGGCCGGCGAAGTGCGGCGGCTGGCTCACAGTTGCGCCGGCGCCAGCGCGACCTGCGGCATGCGCGACCTGGTGCCGCTGCTGCGCGAACTCGAGCGGCAGGGCGCCGAGGGGGTGCTGCGGGACGCGGACAAACTCCTGCAAGGCGCCAAGCGCGAATTCCAGCGGATTGAATCCTTTCTGCAGTCGCATTTGTCCTGCCAGCCGGAACTGACTGTCACTCACTCGACATGAAAAAGATTCTGATCATCGAGGACGACCAGATCGTCGCCAACATCTATCGCAACAAGTTTTCGCTCGAGGGGTACGGGGTGGAAATCGCCCTGGACGGCGAGGCGGGCCTTGAGCTGTCGCGCACGTTCCGCCCGGACGCCATCGTCCTGGACTTGATGCTGCCCAAGATGAGCGGTGTGGAAGTCCTGAAACGGCTTCGGAGCCAGCCGGAATTCCAGGCGCTGCCGGTTCTGGTGTTTTCCAACACCTACCTTGCGAACATGGTCCAGGAGGCTTGGAAAGCCGGCGCAACCAAGTGCCTCTCGAAGGCCAGTTGCAGCCCGAAACAGGTCATCGAGGCGATGAAAAACATGCTGGCCAACGCCCAGACTGCCGCGGCGGCGCCGCCCTCGCCCGAGCCGGAGGCTCCAAAGGCTCCCGCCGCCCCTGTTTCCACCCCGGTGAATTCCGAGTCCGTCCCCCCGCCGCAGCCGGCCCGCGAGCCGTCGCCCACCTTGACGACCCAGGACGCCGATGCGGAATTTCAGGCCGACTTGCGGAGTTCGTTCATCGAAGGGCTGCCCGGGACGCTGGCCACGCTGCGCGGGTTGCTGCAAATGTTGGTCAAGGCCGAGAACGAAATGGTCCGGCTGAAGGTGGTGCAGGACCTGTATCGGCGCATCCATGCCCTGACGGGCAATGCCGGGCTGACGGGACTGGGGGAAATCGCCCAGATGTCTGATGCGCTGGAGGCGCTGCTCAAGGAGCTGTACGAGAAACCCAAAAACATTAATCGGTCCACGCTCCGCACAGTGGCGCTGGCAATTGATTTTCTGGGCCTGCTGTTCGACCGCGGGCGCCTGACCGACCGGGCCGAACAGCCCCAGGCCAATATTCTGGTGGTGGATGACGAGCCCATCTCCCGCCGCGCCATTACCTACTCCCTGGAAAAGGCCAAACTCAAGTCGGTCAATGTCGAGGACCCGCAACTGGCATACACTCTCCTGACCGAAAATGCCTTCGACCTGGTTTTTCTGGACGTGGACATGCCGGGCATGAACGGCTATGAGCTTTGCGCGAAGCTGCGAAAACTGGCCCATCACAAGAAGACGCCGGTCGTCTTTGTCACCAGCCTGACGGACTTCGAAAGCCGCACCAACTCGACCATGAGCGGTGGAAATGACTTCATCGCCAAGCCCTTCCTATTTATCGAACTGGCCGTGCGCGCGCTGGTTTATGTGCTTCGGGGCCGGCTCCGGCCCGGGCAAAAGCCTCACAAGCCCGCGCCGGCGCCGTGCCCGGCCGCGGCTGCGGCCGCCGCCTGAGGCCTTCGCCCGCGGGCGCCCGTGGCGCGGCGGGCAGGCCAGCCGCCGCGGGGTTCGCCTGCAACCGCTTTTGACTTTCGGTCCCGGCATGGCTACTCTGGGCCCATGGAATTGCTGCACGCCCCGTGGCGGATTAGCTACATTCTGGCGCCCAAGCCGGCCAACGAGGAAGGCCTGTTCACTCGCATCGGCCAATCCAGCGATGACGAAGCCAATTACGTGATCGCGCGGGAGCGGTCCTGTTATGCCCTGTTGAACGCCTATCCCTACACCGGCGGCCATTTGATGGTGGTGCCCTACAAGGCGGCCAAAGACCTGACGGAACTCACCGATGAGGAACTCACCGATTTGATGCGGCTGACGCGGCGGTGTCAGCAGGCGCTGACGCGGGTGATGCGCCCGGATGGCTTCAACATCGGGATGAACCTCGGCAAAGTGGCCGGCGCGGGCATCCTGGGGCATCTGCACATCCACGTGGTGCCCCGGTGGGAGGGCGACACCAATTTCATGCCCGTTCTGGCGGACACCCGCGTGCTGCCGGAGGCGCTGAGCGAAGTGGCCGCCAAACTGCGCGCGGCGCTCGCGGCCGGCTGACCCCTCCCCCGCCCCGCTTATGGCGACTGAAACGCTCCATTTCGAAAACGACCGCGTCGCGCAACAGCTTTACAACAACGACCCCCGCAACCTTCAGGCCGTCGAGTCCCAGCTCGGCGTCAAAGCCACCTCCCGCGAGGGCTGGATCAAACTCGAGGGCGAAGCCGAGGCGCTCAACCGCGCCAAGCACCTGTTCCTGATGCTCGAGCACTCGCTGAAGGCCGGCACGCCCATCCGGCAGCGGGAATTCACGCACGCGCTGGGCATAGTCAAGCAAGAAGGCGTCTCCGCCCTCAAGGACATCCTCTCCGACCGCATCCTCACCTCCGAGAAAAAGCCCACCGTCACCGCCAAGACGGTGGGGCAGAAGAAATACCTCGACGCCATCCGCCAGCACGACGTGACCTTTGGCATCGGGCCGGCGGGCACCGGCAAGACCTACCTGGCGGTGGCGATGGCGCTGGCTGCGCTTCGGGAGGGGCGGGTCTCCCGCATCATCCTCACCCGTCCGGCGGTGGAGGCGGGGGAGGCGCTGGGCTTTCTGCCGGGCGACCTTTACGAGAAGATCATGCCGTATTTGCGCCCGCTGCACGACGCCCTCCACGACATGCTGCCGGCCGAGGAGATTCAAAAGCATACGGAGCGCGGGATCATTGAAATCGCGCCGCTGGCCTACATGCGCGGCCGCACGCTGAACCACGCCTTCATCATTCTGGATGAGGCCCAGAACTCGACCACCGAGCAAATGTTCATGTTCCTGACCCGGCTGGGCATCAATTCCAAGGCGGTGGTCACCGGCGACGAGACGCAGATTGACCTTCCCGGGCACAAGCGGTCCGGCCTGCTGGAGGCTCACCGCATCCTGCGCGGGATTGATGGCATCGCCATTGTCGAGCTCACCCGCCGGGACGTGGTCCGGCATGCCCTGGTTCAGCGCATCATCGCAGCCTACGAGGAGTACCGGGGCAAAGCCACCACCTCGCGGCCCCGCGACGAAGCGTGAACGGGACCTTGAGCATCCAGAACCGCCAGCGGGATGTCCGCGTCAACGCCCGCCGGCTGCGGCGGATGATGGAGACCCTGCTGGGCGACCTGCTGAACCAGCGCGACTACGAGCTGGCCATCCGCCTGGTGTCCGTGAGGGAAATCACCCGCATCAATGAAACCTACCTCGGCCATCAGGGGGTCACCGACGTCATCACTTTCGACTATGCCCGGCCCGAGGCCGGCGGCGGGTTGGTGGGTGACATTGTGATTTGCGCGGCCGAGTCCGTGGTCCAGGCGCGGCGGTTCCACACCCCGTGGCCGGTGGAACTGGCACGCTACGCGGTTCACGGGGTGCTGCATTTGCTGGGGCACGACGACCGCCGCGCGCGGGACCGCCGGCGGATGAAGCAGCTCGAGGACCGTTTGGTCCGCGAGCTGGGACGACGGTTCGATTTGGAGCAGCTCGAAGCGGCACGCTGAGTCCTTTTCGGCCACGAGTTCTACGCAGGCGAGCGGACGGGCGCCGGGGCTCCGAGGGGGTTACTGCGGCAGGTGGCGCTGAACCTCGTCATACAGGGCGCTGAGCGGCTCGGTTTTTCGCATGAATCCGTCCGCTCCCCGCGCCAAGGCTTCCTGCAGCAGATTCTCGTCGCCGGTCAATCCCGTGAACATGATCACGGGCATGGCCGGATGCTCGCGCTTGAGATGGGCCATCAGCTCGAGGCCGTTTTCCCCCCCGAGGTTCACGTCCACAATGGCCAGGTCGTAACCGCTTCCGCGGGTTAATTCGAGTCCTTCACGGGCGGAAACGGCGGAAGTGACTTCGATGCCCTTTTTCTTGAAGAAAAGCGTCAGCAACTCCCGAATGGGGGCCTCATCATCCACGAACAGAATTCGGTGCGGCATATTGCTTCTGACTGCTGCAGGATTTCGATGCCATCGCCCTGGCCGCAGCGCAAGCAAGAGATTCCCCGGGAATCGCTTGTCCGGCGCGCAACCACCACCCCGCCCGTTCGGAATGGCCCTGACTCGACCTGCAACCCAATGCGACTACGGGCCGGTAGAATGCCGGGACGCCGGCAAAAAGTCAAAGGAGAACGGGCGGCTGTACAGTCCCTTTTCTCATTGCCGGAACGCTTCGCATACGGCAAATTGATGACATGAAGGCTTTTGATAAAAGGCCCGGGTCGGAAGGTCATGGGGCGGCGGCGTTTACGCTGATCGAGCTCCTGGTGGTGATTGCCATCATCGCGATCCTGGCCGCCATGTTGCTTCCCGCTCTCGCCCGCGCCCGGCAAAAGGCCTATCAGGCCAATTGTACCAGCAACCTGAAGCAATTCGGGTACGCGCTCAACATGTACACCCAGGACAATGGGGATTTCTATCCGGGCCCGCTGTGGAGCGGGATTTTCTTCACGTATCGGCAGAACCCCCCTTATCACGACGGGTCCATGGCCTACTACCTGACCACGTATTTCAGCATTCCGGCGCCGGTGTCCCAGGTTCAAACGGCCAAAGTGACCATGTGCCCGGCTTCGGTGCTTAAACTGCCCAACAAGACTCCGGGCGCGCCCCCCTATGTCCCGCTCAGCTATTATTCGGAATCGAACTCCCCCAGCGCGGATTGGGCCTGGGATTATCCGTTTGGACGTCCGCCGGGCGGCGGCCCGGCCTCTTCACCCAAGAAGGCGGCTACCATCAAGAACCCGGCGGGGGTGTGGGCGATGACGGATGCCGACCGTCAGAACGTGCCCACTGGCGCCACCTACTACGATTATATTCCCGCGCAACCGGTCCACGGCAGTGTGCGACCCGCCCTGCGCAATTACCTATTCTTCGACTACCACGTGGCGGTGCAGCGCACGCCGAAGTGATTAGGCGGCCATGATTTTCGGTTAAGCAAGGGTTGCCGCGTGCGGCGCGGGTGGAGGCGCTGACCCTTCTGTGGACACGGTGGACGCAGTGGACAGGGGCAACGCTGGGTAGGGCCACAGAAGCCGCTTGGGTTTCTAACCGCCGGTTCCAGCTTCACTGGTGCTGGACAGATGCAGCAGGCGCCTCGATAGCAAAGCCAGTCCTTCGGCCAAATCCTCCTTCTGACTGACCACGCCTTCGGGGAGCTTCAGATTGACGGGGGTGAAATTCCAGATGCCGCGGATGCCGGCCTGGATCATCAAGTCCGCCGCTTCCTGGGCGGCTTCAGCGGTCACGGTAAGCACCCCGAGCCGAATGTCGTCCCGCTTTACAAAGGCGGGCAACCGGCTCAGGGGCTGCACCTTGCGGCCCTGAATCCACTTGCCGACCTTTGCCGGGTCCCGGTCGAACGCCCCGGTGATGCGCAGTCCATAGTTTTCGAACCCGCGGTAGCCCAGGAGCGCGGCGCCGAGATTGCCCACGCCCACCAGCACGGCCTTGGTCTGGTGCTGCCAGCCCAGGAAACGTTCGATGGCCTGGATGAGCTCGCCGACCGGAAAGCCGCGGCGCGGCGTGCCGACGACGCCCGTGACGGCGAGGTCTTTGCGCACAATGACCGGCTCCAGGCGGTGGGTGCTGGCCAGCACGGTGCCTGACACATACTCGCGGCCTTCCGCTTGCAGGACTCGCAGCAGTTGGAGGTAAGCCGGCAGCCGTTTGACGCAGGCAATTCCCGCCCGCTGGACCGACTCGGGCGAGGGCGTTCCGGCGGCCGTGGCGGCGGCGGCCACGCCGCCCGCGCCCGGCACGATCACGCGGGACTTGGACGTTCCTGCCATGCTCCGACCTTGTCCCCTGCCCGGCTGGCCGGCAACCACAAAATGCGGTTTGCGCGCAAAAAACGTTGTGATTTTCTGCTTGCGGCGTTCCGCCCACAGGGTTTAATCGGGCCGAGTCGAATGACTTTCCGTTGACCGAACATTAACAACAAACAAACAAAACTCTCCTATGGCTAAAGCAATGTCCAAGTCCCAAATCGCGGCGGCAATCGCCGAGAAATGCGGTCTCACCAAGAAGCAGGCGGCCGAGGTGCTCGACACCATCGCCCAACTGGCCTACAAGCAGGCCAAGAACACCTTCACCCTCCCCGGCCTGGGCAAACTGGTCCTGGTGAATCGCGCGGCCCGCGTCGGACGCAATCCCGCGACGGGCGAGCAGATCAACATTCCCGCCAAGCGCGTCGTCAAGTTCCGCGTCGCCAAAGCCGCCAAGGACGCCATCCTTGGCGCCAAGTAATCCGGTAGCATTCCGACCGGCGCCCCGGTTCATCCAGGGCGCCTTTTTTGTTGGCGCCCTTCCCCGCGGCGTCCCAATAATGTCCGCATGAAAATCGCGGTTGTGGGGTGCGGCGCCGTGGGCAGTTACTATGGAGGCAGACTCGCGCAGGCGGGTCACGACGTCCATTTCCTCCTGCGCAGCGATTACGAGGTTGTCCGCCGCAACGGGGTGTCGGTGCAAAGCCCGCGGGGCAGCTTCCACTTTCATCCCCGGCCGGCCATGGCTCCGAATGAAATCGGGCCGAGCGACCTGGTGTTGATCGCCTTGAAGACGACGGCAAATGACCAGTTTCGCGTCCTGCTTCCGCCACTGGTTGGCCCGCAGACTGGCGTCCTCACCCTGCAAAACGGGCTCGGCAATGAGGAGCTTCTCGCGCAGCTTTTCGGCCCGGAGCAGGTGCTGGGCGCGCTGTGTTTTGTCTGCCTGAACCGCATCGCCCCGGGCCGCATTCTGCACCTCGACCATGGCCAGATTGTGCTGGGCGAATTCAAAGGTCCTCCGCGGGACCGAACGCACCGGCTTGCGACCGCTTTCCGCGAAGGGGGCGTCCCTTGCGAGGTTACGCCTGACCTGGCCAGGGCGCATTGGGAAAAGCTGGTCTGGAACATTCCCTTCAACGGGCTGGGGGTGGCGGCCGCCGCGGGATTGGAGGCGGTGACGAGTGGGACCTGGGATTGCGCGCGTCCGCTCGAACCGTGTCTGACGACCGACCGGCTGCTGGGCCATCCGGACTGGGCCGGTCTGGTTCGCGAGCTCATGCTGGAGGTCATTGCCGCGGCGCGCGGTTTGGGATTTGACGTATCGCCCTCGCTGGCCGACCACCTGTTGAACCTGACGCGGAGCATGGGCGCTTACAAGGCTTCGACCCTGCTTGACTTTGAACGCGGCCAGCCGATGGAGCTGGAGAGTCTCTTTCTTGAACCGCTGCGCCGCGCGCGGGCCGGCCGTGTGCCGGTCCCGCGCCTGGAGAAGTTGTGCCAGGTGTTGCGCCAGCTTGACGAAGCGCGCCATTGAGGGCGCCAGTGATGGACGCGCTCAACTGCCATCCCTGCGGGATGGGGGTGTGCGACCCCTCCGGGGTCGGCGGGTTCTTGCGTGCGACGTCCCGGGGGTTTCGCTGCGCTCGACCCCCGGCTACTGTCTGTCATCCCTGCCGGGATGGAGGCCGGCAACCCGGAGGGTTGCCAGACAGTAGCCGGAGGTCGGAGCAACGCGGAGACCTCCGGATAGCGATTGAAACAAATTCGGCACCCCGACGGGGTGCCAGAAAAGCGCCTTGAGTTGTGCGAGGGGTGCTTGACGGCCGGGAACCGTTTCCTGAACACTCGGCCGGAATTGTGCGACCCCTGCGGGGTCGGCGGGTTCTTGTGTGCGACGTCCCGGGGGTTTCGCTGCGCTCAACCCCCGGCTACTATCTGTCATCCCTGCCGGGATGGGGGTGTGCGACCCCTCCGGGGTCGGCGGGTCGTGGGCGTGGGGCCCGGGGGTTTCGCTGCGCTCAACCCCCGGCTACTATCTGCCATCCCTGCGGGATGGAGGCCGGCAACCCGGAGGGTTGCCAGACAGTAGCCGGAGGTCGGAGC
>ERZ795052.1521-NODE-1521-length-31019-cov-16.464249_pt1 | contig 31019 bp, 20 predicted proteins | sample MGYA00375136_ERZ795052 | MGnify/ENA primary metagenome ERZ795052 (study PRJEB30181, sample SAMN05720156) | activated sludge metagenome | isolation source: Anaerobic digester | place: Japan | collected 2015-05-26 ... | reverse complement strand
TGAACAACTGGAGCGCCAACCACGGCGCGATCAGCTACGGCCACATCGGCGCGGACCTGATCACGCTCGCGGCCATGCTGCGCATCCCGGTCGCGATGTCCAACGTGCCCGAGGAGCAAATCTACCGTCCGCATGCTTGGGGCCTGTTCGGCGCAGACGATCCGACCGGCGCGGACTACCGCGCCTGTCGCAATTTCGGCCCGCTCTACGGCTGAAAAAAATGGGAGTCAGGAATGAGGAGTTGAATGCGGAACCATGACAGGCCCCGTCTCAACTCCTAACTCCTAACGCGGGCGAAGCCCGCAACCCAATTCAATCTCACACAAAGGCACAAAGGCCACAAAGGCTTCTTTTAAAACGGCATCCACCTTCGTGCCCTTCGTGGCTTCGTGTGAGAAACAACTTGTTTTTTATTGTGCTTGTCGAGCCGCAAGGCACTAATTCCTAACTCCTAACTCCTCCTTTGCCCGACGGCCTACGCGGTCTTGAGGATCGTCGCCAGATCCTCGTCGGCCGTCTTGATCGGGGTGAGCCCGAACTTCTCGACCAGCACGTTGAGCACGGTGGGCGAGACGAAGGCCGGCAGGCTGGGCCCGATGCGGATGTTCTTGATGCCGAGCGCCAGCAGGGTCAGCAGGATGCAGACCGCCTTCTGCTCGTACCAGGAGAGCACCAGCGAAAGCGGCAGGTCGTTGACGCCACAGCCGAAGACCTGCGAGAGCGCCACTGCGACCTTGATCGCGGAGTAGGCGTCGTTGCACTGGCCCATGTCCAGCAGGCGCGGGATGCCGCCGATGTCGCCCAACTGGCTCTGCAGGTGGTTGAAGCGGAACTTGCCGCAGGCCAGCGTCAGGATCAGCGTGTCTTTCGGCGCTTTTTCGACGAACTCGGTATAGTAGTCGCGCCCCAGCTTGGCACCGTCGCAGCCGCCCACCAGGAAGATGTGCTTGACCGCGCCGGACTTGACCGCCTCGACCACCTTGTCGGCCACGGAGAGGACCGCGTTGTGCGCGAAGCCGGTCATCAGCGGTGTGCCCTGGGTCTCTTCCTGCCAACCGCCAAGGCGGATAGCATGGTCGATCATGGCCGAGAAATCCTTGTGGCCGTTGGCATCCGCCGCGATGTGCGTGACACCGGGCCAGCCGACTTCAGCCGTGGTGTAAAGGTTGCCGGCGTAAGAGGGCTTGGGTGGCATCAGACAGTTGGTGGTGAACAGCACGACGCCGGGCAGGTCGGTGAACTCCTTCTGCTGGTTCTGCCAAGCCGTCCCGAAGTTGCCCTTGAGCTGCGGGAACTTCTTGAGTTCCGGATAAGCGTGCGCCGGCAGCATCTCGCCGTGTGTGTAGACGTTGACGCCCTTGCCGGCCGTCTGTTCCAACAGCATCTTGAGGTCGCGCAGATCGTGGCCGGTGATCACGACGAACGGCCCTTTGTGGTGGCCAGTCTCGACCTGGGTCGGCACCGGATTCCCATACGCGCCGGTGTTGGCGGCGTCCAACAGCTCCATGCACTTGAGGTTGACGTTGCCGAACTCAAGGATCAGGCCGAGCCACTCTTCGACCGAGTGGTCGTCACCGAGCGCCTTCATGCCCTTCTGGAACCAGCCGGAAACGGTCGGGTCCGTCTTGCCGAGCACGCGGGCGTGGGCGGCGTAGGCGGCCATGCCGCGCAGGCCGAAGAGCAGCGTGGAGCGCAACGACACGACATCCGTGTCACCGTGGAAAAGGTTCTCGGGCGCGAAAGCCGGCGCGCCGCCAGCGGTCGCGACCGCCGCGCGGATGCGGTCACGCATCGCCGTCAGGTCAGCCGGGTCGAAGTTCACGTTGGTGACGGTCATGAAAAGCGCGTCCATAAAGAGCGCTTCGCACGACGGACAGGCGGGCTTGCCGTCCAGCGCGCGCGCCAGCGTCACGAGCCCGGCCGTGATCTCATCCTGCAGGTTGGAGGCTTCCGGGGTCTTGCCACAGGCACCCATGCGGGTGCAGGCCTTGCCGCCCGCGGTTTGCTCACATTGGAAACAGAACATGTCGTTCATGTGATTCTCCTCGTTGTTGTGTTGTGTGTGATCCCGCGTCCACGGGGTGGCTGCGGTGGTGAAAAAGACTATTCCTCCAAAATCGTACCGTCGGTGGCGATCGTGACGATATGCCACGGGATCATCTTGCCGCTGTTGATCAGGGCCTGTTTGGCGGCATTGGCGATACCTGCGCAACAGGGCACCTCCATCCGCAGCACGGTCACGCTGCGGATCTCGTTGGCCTTCAGGATGGCGGTCAACTTTTCGGTGTAGTCGCCCTCGTCCAGCTTGGGGCAGCCGATCATCGTCACCTTGTTGGTCATGAAGCGCCGGTGGATGTCCGGGTAGGCAAAGGCCGTGCAATCGGCGGCGATCAGCAGCGCCGCGTGATTCAGATACGGGGCATTGACCGGAACCAGCTTGATCTGGACCGGCCAGTTGACCAGCGCCGACACCTGAGTGACGCCCTGAGCCGAGTCGTTCGCGGCGGCCGCCGGCTGTGGCGGCCGCACGATGGCCTTGGCCATGCGCCCCGGGCAGCCGCCCGCGAAAGGCGGATGGGCTGGAGTGGGGGCGGACGGTGTGGCCGGCGCAGCGGCAGCCTGTTTCGCGGCGGCCATGCGGGCCGCCACGGCGGCCTCGTCGTAGGCTGCGGCTTCGCGCTCGACGATCCTGATCGCGCCGGTGGGGCATTCGGGCAGGCAGTCGCCCAATCCGTCACAATAACTGTCGGAAATCAGGGTCGCTTTGCCGTCCACCATTTTCAACGCGCCTTCGTGGCAGGCATTGACGCACAGGCCGCAACCGTTGCACAAATCCTTGTCGATGGTGACTATTTTCCGTTTCATTCGCTCCTCCTTGCCCAACTTGAGCGTTGAGCGTTACCCATGACGAGTTACAAGTTTCAAGTTTCATGTCCGGCGACCCGTCCGCTCGGCAGGCTTGATGATGCGGTTGCGTTTCAGTGAGCGGACAATGCTTTCTAACGTGACATTCTGCAGGAGTTCGGTCAGCCGCTCGTTTTCCTTGGACATCAGCTTGCCAAGCGCGCAGCCGTCACCTTGACAGATATCGTGTCTCAGCAAGCAACCCTTGTAATTGGGGGAACCGCCCGCCGCCACATAGATCTCCAGCAGCGTGATCTCGCTGGGCGGCCGCGCCAGCCGTGCGCCGCCCGCCGGGCCACGCTCGGTGGCCAGAATTCCGGCGCGCACCAGTTGCTGCACGACCTTTGCGAAGTGGTGCGCGGAAAAACCGAGACGCTCCGAAATCTCGCGCGCCGACTGGAGGCGGTCGGGCTGTTCAGCCAGGCTCGCGCAGGTGTGCAGCGCGATCGACATCGCCTCCGAGATGTTCAACAGCCCAAGCATGAGAAAACGCCTTTCGTTCGCTAATTCGGCATAACAGTACCAAATTACCGAAACGCCGTCAACCGGGGTTTGAGATTTTTTTCAATATGCTTTTCCTTGGGCGGATTTTGTTGGAGAATAGCACTCCTTTTTGTTGAGGAAAGGCGGTCGGCACGATGCAGACATTTTCAAGATTTTCGAGGCTGTCAATCCTGGCGGCAATCCTGGCGGCGGGAGCGGCCCACGGGGAACGGTCCGAAGAAGCCGAGGTCTGCGTGTACGCCGCAACGCCATCGGGGATTCTGGCAGCGGTGGCCGTCAAACGCGAAGGCCGGTCGGTCGTGATCGTCGAGCCGTCGCGCTGGGTCGGCGGTGTGCTGGGCGCGGGCCTCAAGCCGATGCAGGACTGCCCCAACTACACCGCCACCGGCGGGTTGACCCAGAAACTGCTGCAAACGTTGGGTCACCCGGCGTGGGACGGAAGCGGGCCGTGGGATGGCAGTCCCGCGCTTAAGCGAATGAGCCCGAAGGAGGTGCGTGAGGACTTCGAGGCGTTGCTGAAAAAATGGGAGGTGCGCGTGATCCGCGATCACCGCGTCGCGCGCTGCGAAAAGAGCGGCGCGGTCATCGCTGCGGCGGTGTTTGACCGTGCGCCGTTCGATGCGTTGGGCTGCCCGGTTGCGGAACCCGCCGAGCGTGGCGCGTTGCGCGTGTCCGCAAAAATCTTTATCGACGCGAGCTACGAGGGCGACCTGATGGCGAAGGCCGGCGTCTCATACCGTGTGGGACGCGAATCCGCCGCAGAATTCGGTGAACCGTATGCGGGCGTGCAGCCGCCGATGGAGGAGGCGCCGATCGATCCGTTTGTGGTGCCCGGCAAGCCGGAGAGCGGACTGCTCAAGTGGGTCGAGCAGGATCACGGTCTGCCGATAGGCGCAGCCGACGGCTACACGCAGGCATACAACTACCGTTACTACACGACGTCAGAGCCGGCGTACCGTGCGCCGTTCAATCCGGAGGGCCGTCCTCCAAGAATTTCGCTTACGCACGGAGGCGAACAGAAGTCAAAAGGTGAAGCGGGGGACTTCGAGCTGGTCGGTCGGTATGTGGCGTGGCTGACGGAGACAGTGAAGGATCAAAATGAACTCCGCAGGCGGCTGGCCGGGATCTTTCCCGGCTGGATGAACGCCGGCGAGTGGAACTACCAGCGGGCGTCGCTTTTCACGATGGCGCCGGTCGGGGTCAGTCAGCGCTATGCGGACGGTGATGATGCGGAGCGGGCGCGTGTGTGGAAGCTGCACCAGGACTACCTGCGTGGGCTGCACGCCTTCATGAGCGGCGACCCGCGCGTGCCGGAGTGGTACCGGAAAGAGGTGGCAGAGATCGGTCTGGACGTGCGCCACCATCCCGAGACGCAGGGTTGGCCGCACCAGCTCTATGTGCGCGTGGCGCGGCGCATGGCGGGACGCTACATCATCACGACGCACGACGTCTACAACAGGACGACGGTGGACGACCCGGTGTGCCTCGCGCAGTACGGGATCGACACCTATCCCGCGCGGCGTATCTGGTACGAGCGCGACGGCAAGGTGTGGGTCGGGCTGGAGGGCAAGATGTTCGTAGGCGGATCACGCGGGCCGACCCGTGTGCCGTATCCCATTCCCTACCGCGCGCTCACCCCCAAGGCGGCAGAGTGTGCAAACCTGCTGGTGTCGGTGAGCTTCTCGGCGACGCACCTGGGGTACGCCTCGGCGCGCATGGAGCCTGTCTTCATGATGTGCGGCGAGTCGGCGGGGATTGCCGCCTGCCGCGCGCTGGCGGAGGGAAAGACGGTGCAGGAGATCGATTCGGCGACCTTCCGCGCCGCGCTGGAAAAGGCGGGCCAGAAACTGGTCTGGGATCCCGCGAAGGATGTCGCGCCTGAAGCCCGGGCCAGCTTTTCGTATGCGGCGTTATTGAACGCATGCGATGCGAACGGCGACGGAACTGTCACCCGTTCCGAATGGGAGGCAGGAAAAAGGGAACACGCTTGGGCGTTCAGGCTGATCGACAGGGATGGCGACGGGAAGATCAGTGCGGCGGAGTATGCGGCCTTCCAGGCGTACAAAGCGAAGAGCCCGGACTGGGCGAAGCGCAAGTAGGAGCGGGAAGCGTGAACCGGCCGGCCGTTACGGACGTTTTCTATGATGACCTTCTGTTGAAAAGCTTTGAGGTGACTGATGACGATCATTGAACCGCACATCCACATGCTGTCGCGCACCACGGACGAGTATCAGGCGATGTACCGGGCCGGCATCCGCGCCTGCGTGGAGCCCTCATTCTGGCTGGGCACGAACCGCCGCTATGCGGGGTCGTTCTTCGATTATTTCCGCCTGATCCTCGAGTTCGAGACCGTACGCGCGGCGCGTTTTGGCATCGACCACTACTGCGCGATCGCCATGAATCCCAAGGAGGCGGACGACCGCGGGCTGGCCGATGAGGTGATCGACGGGCTGGGCGAGTATCTGGATCACCCGCGCTGCGTGGCCCTGGGCGAGGTCGGGTTCAACCTGATCACGCCCAACGAGGAGCACGCGATGATCCGCCAGCTCCGCATGGCCGAGGAGCGCAAGATGCCGGTCATCCTGCACACGCCGCATGTCGATAAGCTGCGCGGCACATTACGCATCTTGGAGATCATCAAGGCCGAGGGGTTGACCGTCGAGCGCATTGATGTCGACCACAACACCGAGGAGACGATCAAACACACGCTTGATTCGGGCTGTTACGCGGGCATGACCGTCTACCCCTATTCCAAGCTCAATCCGCAACGCGTGTCGGCGATGGTCAGGCAGTACGGTCACGAGCGCGTGATCGTCAACGGCTCGGCCGACTGGGGCGTTTCGGACCCGCTCTCGCTCATCAAGGTGGTGGAATACATGCGGGGTGACGGTCACAGTGACGGCGTGATCCAGGATCTGGTCTTCAATACGGCCATGCGTTTCTACAGTGCCTCGCCAAACTGGAAACCCAACTTTGAGATCGAGCCGCTCGACCCCAGCGTTTACCAAAGGTGAGATAAAGACAAACGAAAATAATTGTATTATTATAACCCCTGTGAGGTGGGGTGTGTGACGTGCGCCAGCCTCTGTATTCCTTGGTGTAATTGAGGAGAGATACAGGAGAACCGCATGAAAACGACTGGAAAAGGTTCGGTGTCCATCGTAGCCCTGTTTCTGTTCGCGCTCGCGAAGTCGGCCGGGGCGGCTGATATCTACAAGGCGGACAACGACGCGGCATTGAACGATCCACAGAGCTGGGAGGGTTGTGTGCTGCCCGGCCCGAACGATAGGGCGGTGTTTGATGAGCGCGTGACAGCCAACCGTCTGACGTTCTGGTTGACCGGGCCTCTTGAGCTTCAAGGGATGTTGGTCACGAACCGAACCGAGTCGCCCGTGTCATCCTCACAGACGATGCTGGTCAGCACCAACGGTTCGGATGCCGCCACGCTTGCCGTTGGAGCGGGTGGTGTGAACCTATCCAATTCCGGGATGGCTTTGACCTGGAACGTGCCTCTCGTGCTGTCCGACTCCCAAACATGGCTGGCGTCCCGCAACACGCTCACGTTCAAGGCACCGGTTTCTGGAACCGCCGACTGGGTTTTGGCGGGGCCGTGCAGCAATGTCTATTGGGATTGTGCTTCGGAATATGCCGGTTCGCTGTCGATACCGGATGTGTCGGCCAACGGCATCTGTCGTTTCAGTAAAGCCGGAGCTTTGGCCAAAACGTTCATGTTGTCTGGACCCAACACATCGACACGCCTGGAGTGGTATTTTCCCGGCACCGTGGCGTGGGCGTCGCTCTTTGCCGACCGTTCCGCAACGGTGTCAAACGTCCTGATTACCGTCATGAACGGCGCAACGCTTCAGTTTACGGACGGAGATCAATTTTCTTTTCCCGGCGGGCGTTTCGTCGTGGACAACGGGAACGCGGTGCAAAATGGCGGCACGCTGCAAGGAGCGCAATTGCAGGTCGGTTATCAGGATTTTCCCTGCGACTATACGCTGGATGCGGGTGACATATCGTTAACCTCCTATCTCATCACGGGAAATCGGATCTCCTCCGTACTGACGCGTCAAGTCTTTCGTCAGAATGGCGGTACGGTGTCGGCATCCGCCGTGGGCCTAGGAAATATTACCAGTTCTCACCTTGGCATCGCCCCTTACGAAATGAATAACGGGGCCCTCTTCGTCGGTAAACCCAAGGCCGTGGATACAGGTATCCGGCTGTCATGGAACCAGAACGGGAATGATTATCACGCCTCCGGCGCATTCCTGATGAACGGGGGAACTGTTCACGCCGACAATATTGCGTTCGGCCGTTACGGTAACGACACTCACGCCGTCACCAATGCGTATTCTCTGTTCAAGATGCGGGGCGGGACCCTCTATCTCGGCCAGAACGGCATCTACACCGACCGCAGTTGGAACAACGGCGTGCGCGGTGCCGGATACGGCGTAAAAGTCAGCGGAGGCACGCTGGGTGCTGACGATCACTGGGCGGCTGCGGCCGACATTTTGCTGAGTGATCTCGACGGCGGGGCCGTTTTTCAAACCGAGGATGCCAGCGGTGTCGCCAAGACGGTTCTGCTGAATGGTTCCGTTTACGGCTCCGGCGGCGTGACCAAGCGGGGCGGTGGATCGTTGATCCTCGCCGGCCCTCTCGCCTACCGCGGTGTGACCCGCGTCGAAGAGGGATCTTTGGTCATCCAACCGCCTGACACCTCCTCTTTCCGGTGGACAGCGAATAGTCTGGATTTGCCCAACTCCTCCAAGGTCTTGTCGTGGCAAGATATTCATCAAGGCGTCGCCGCAACGAATTCGGAGAACCGTGCGCCTGTTCTCGTGAAAAAAGAATTGAACGGGCATAACGTGGTCCGGTTCACCAGCGCTTCGACCACCTATCTGGCGGTGGCTGGCGGGGATAATCCGCTTGGAGGTGCCACCTCGTTCACGATCGCACTGGTCTTCAAGACCAGTACTCAAGGGGTCAACAGCGGCGGCTCCGACCAGTGGTATCGTCACACCGGATTGGTCGACGGCGAGCAACCGGGGAAACAAAACGATTGGGGGTTGACTTACAATGCTGCCGGACAGGTGTGCGCCGGTGCGGGGGATCTGGCCAGTAACTCGGATACATCGGCGTATACTCAGTCTGGCTATTCGGTGGCCGACGGACAGCCGCACGTGGTGATCTACACATGGCGCGGCACCAATATGACTGTCAATCTTGACGGACGTTCCGTGACCGTATCGACTGCGGCAGCCTCTGTTGTGCCACGCATGGTCGCCCCAATGCGTTTCGGGTCGGTGAATGGCGAAGCCAACAAATATTTCAACGGTGACATTGCCGAGGTTCGCATTTTCCGTAATCAGGCACTCTCGTCTCAACAGCAGGCTCGGCTTGGCATGGAACTGGCCGCCACATACGGTGTCGCGGGGACGTTGTTTGAGGTGCCCGTATCGGTGGAGCCGACCGTCGCGGATCGACCTGCGCCGCCGCCGGACACGCCTGAAGCGCCGTTGCCATATCCGGTGGAGGTGTGGGATGCGAGTACGCTCGTTGGCGAAGACGACAGCGACGTCGCGGTGTGGACGACAACGGGAGGCAACAAGGCCGCCACGCTGGATGCCGCAACGATCAATCTCTCGGGCGGCGGGGTTGGGGTGCTCTCGGGACGTACTGCACCTAAGCTCGCTCGTTACGCGATGAATGGGAAGCCCGCAGTCCGTTTCTCTGCTGAACAGAAAAGTGTGCTCGGAATTGCAGCCGCCGACAATCCGCTGGCGGGATGTACAAATTTCACGGTCGCCTTGGTGCTGCGCAGTACGGCGGTGATAGAGCTGGGGAGCGTGCAAGATGCCCACTGGTACCGTTATGCCAGCCTGTTAGATGCGGAGGAGCCGACTCAACAAAACGACTGGGGGATTTCCTTCGGTGGTTCAGGCCGCGTCCATGCCGGTCTTGGCAATCTCGACGCGACCCTGCACAGTAAGCCGTTTGATTTGAATGACGGTGAACCGCACGTGGTGGTGGTGAGCTATAACGTGACCGGCGGACGGCTCATGATGGCGGTCGACGGGGCAACGTCTTGGCTCAGCGTGACGGCGCGTACAACGCCGCGAAATGTCCGCCGTTTGTTGCTCGGTTCCACCAATGGTGAGAGTGGTAAATTTTTCACGGGGGATATCGCCGAGATCCGCCTTTACCCGGAGTGTGTCCTGACAAGCGAAGAAATGGCCGGGCTGTCGCAGGCGTTACTCAACAAGTACGGCATCCCGCCCATCCCCACGGGTGGCACCCTGTTGGCGGGGGGCAGTGCGGAGGTGTTGAGCAGCGGTTTCGACGTTTCTTCCGGGGCCAGCCTGGTCTTCCCGCGTTCTTCCTCCGGCAATGCGTATACGCTGAAACAGGGCCAAACGCTTGCTGGTGAGGGCACGGTGCGCGGGTCTGTGGCCGTCGGCGAGGGGGGTGTCCTCGACATCGGCCAGGCCGCCGCCCTGTCGTTGGATGACCTCAGACTGCAAGAAGGCGCGCGTGTGGTATGGCATCATACCGGGGGCGCGGGACAGGTGTTGAACGTGAACACGTTGGCCGCAACGGGGACCCTGACGCTGGAAATCGCCGGTGGGCAGGAACTGTCGGCGCGCGTGCCGGTTCTGTCGTATCAGTCGGCAACGGGGTTGGAGAACGTGACGTGGCAGGTTCTGGGAGGGAAGTCGAACTCCCAAGTGATGGTTAACCCGGCGACGCAGACGCTTGATGTGGTTTCACCGTCGGGTACTCTTCTCAAGATCTGGTAACACACAGGTAAGGACAAGGATGACAAAATACGCGTTGGGTCTTGCACCGTTGCTGGTGGTGTGCTCGCTGTCCGCCGATTATCGGCCGGCACCGGCCCCGTTGATGACGACGTGGGGAGCCGCCGTCACGCCGGAGAACGCTTGGCGCGAACATCCCCGGCCCCAGTTGGCGCGGGAAACGTGGCAGAACCTCAACGGCCTGTGGGACTACGCCATCACGCCGAAAAACGGCGGGCGTCCGTTCGAATGGCAGGGGAAAATCCTCGTGCCGTTCGCGATCGAGTCCGCGCTATCCGGCGTAGGCCGCCCTCTGGAGCCCGATGAGCTGTTGTGGTACCGCAGAGCGTTTACGACTGCAGTTCAACCCAAGCAGAGGCTGCTGCTGCATTTCGGCGCCGTTGATTTCCGGACGCAGGTTTGGGTCAACGGGATCGAGGTGACCGATGTCCCGCATGAAAGCGGGCATCTGCCGTTCACGCTCGACATTACGAGGGCGGTCAAGGCGGGCGAGAACGAGATCTGCCTTTCAGTTTGGGATCCCACTACGGAAGGAACCCAGTCCGTCGGCAAACAACACCTCAAACCGCATGGCAGCCGATACACGCGCGTCTCGGGTGTCTGGCAAACAGTCTGGCTCGAGAGCGTGCCCGCCACCTATCTTGCCGGATACAACATCGTCACGGATGTGGACGCCGGAACCGTTCAGGTAACGGTCTCGGCCGAGGGTGACCTGGCAGGCGCGTCAGTGGAGGTTGAGGCCCTGTTGGAAGGTGCTGTCCAGGCAAAGGGGATGCTTCGGGCTTGGCGACAACCGGTGATTCTGAAGATCGCCAACCCTCGCCTTTGGTCGCCGGATGCTCCTGTGCTGTATGACCTGCGCCTTACGCTCCGGGCGGCTGATGGTAGCGTAGATGTGGCGTCGGGCTATTTCGGCATGCGGAAAATCGAAAGCCGCGCAGATGAAAACGGCGTCCTCCGCTTTTATCTGAACAACCAAAAAACCTACCTTTCCGGTACGCTTGACCAAGGCTGGTGGCCGGACGGACTGTTGACCCCGCCTTCAGACGAGGCCATGATGTTTGATATTCAGCTTCTGAAATCGTGTGGCTTCAACATGATGCGAAAGCATGTCAAGATCGAGCCGCTGCGCTACTACTACCTCTGTGACAGGCTGGGGATCCTTGTTTTTCAGGATATGCTTTCCGGGCTGGGAGATGGTGAGGACCGGTACACCCTTTACCGCCGCGAATTTAAGGGCATGCTGGATCTCCTGCAAACCATTCCCAGTATTGTGATGTGGGTCCCTTATAACGAAAGCTGGGGCCAGCCCGACAAGGCCAAAACCAACATGGCGCTGGAATGGGCCAAACGTTACGACCCGACCCGTTTGGTCAGTGGCCCTTCAGGATGGAAGGATCAGGGGATCGGCGATACGCTCGACGTTCACAAGTATCCGGGCCCCGACATGCCGCCGCTCTCAAAGACGCGTTTGGCTGTCTTGGGAGAGTTCGGCGGAATGGGCTTGGCCATCGAGAATCACCTTTGGGCCAAAGGAGAATCGTGGGGCTATGTGAACGACAGAACGGCCGATCAGTCTTTCCAAAGGTATGCCGCACTTTTCTCGTCACTGGAACTGCTGGTCTCCAAAGGGCTTGCCGCTTCGGTCTACACGCAGACCAGCGATGTCGAAATGGAGATCAATGGTTTGGTGACCTACGATCGCAAACACGTCAAATACAACGTGGCTGAGATCGCGAAGCTCAATCACCAACTCTATCGTGCCTTGGACCGCGCGATTCACGATCTGGTCCCTGCGGCGGACAAACAGGCCCAAACGTGGAAATTTACGTTCGAACAGCCTGGTGTTGGCTGGGAACAGACTGACTATGATGACCGTACGTGGGCAACCGGAGAGGCGGGTTTTGGGAACGCCAGGATCAAAGCGGAAAGAAAAGAGGCGGCTGTCAGGACACTCTGGGAGACGCCCGCTATCTGGTTGCGTCGTTCTTTCGACTACGAGGGGGCACCGCCGGAAAAAGCCAACCTGTTTATTTTTTATGATGAGGATACGGTCGTATACCTGAATGGCGTGCCGATTCGCGTCCTGAAGGGGTATAGCACAGTCTACGTCCGAGAGGCTGTTGATCAGGCCGCGTTCAAGACGGCTATCCGTAAGGGCCGTAACACGCTGGCGGTCCACACCACCAACACCACCGGTGGTGCGTATATCGATCTTGGCATTGAATACGGCACCATTCCATGACGCGTGCGTGCGCCGCAATATGACAAGCTACGGTTGACTAGGGGGGCGGCTTGGTTTAATATGGCCCAATCTTCTTTAATTGTAGGAGAGGTTTTTTAACCCGCATGAGCAAGGGAGCAGTCCCCATGATGGAGCAAGCAGGAGTGATTCGGGCGAGTGTGTGTGCCTTAGCCGCCGTCTGTATGACGGCCGTCTACGCGCAGGAAGAGGCCCAACCGGAAGCCGCTGTCGGGCAGGCTCCAGCCGCCGCACAGCAAGAGGCCTCTTCAAAAGTTTTCATGCCGCTGGTGCGTCTGGTTCAAGTACGCGGCAAATGTGAGGTGCTGAATCCGGATTTGGGTTCGTATGCTGCCGCGGTTGATAACAAGGTATACCCTCTTGGAACGCGTTTTCGTACCGGCCCAGAAAGCACGGCGACACTGGTGTTTTCGGCGCAAGAGAGTGCGCAGCTCATGAGCAGCACCGAAGTCTGCGTGGAGGCCCCCGACAAACAGCCGGACAACCGCGTGTTGCGTCTGATTTCCGGGATCGTCAAAACCAGTCTGCGCGAGAATCTGCCCGAGGGCAGTTTCAGTGTCAGCACGCCCAACGCCGTCTGCAAGAATGTTGAGGGCCGCGGCGAATATTCACTCTCCACCACTGCCGTCACGGAAACCCTCCAAATCGCCACCATTACGGGAGCGGCGCGCGTGGAGGGGCCCCACTACCACATTCCCGCACTGCGTGCGGCCAACACCGTCAATATCCAAACCGCTGCCGACCGTTCGTTCAGCCGACTGACCAGCGTGTCGGGCGATTTCGTGATTGTCCTGAACAAAGGCGAGGAGGAGCCGGTCAGCTACGGCATGTCGCCCAAGGCGGTCGTCAAAATCTGGCGCGAGAATGCGCCAGTGGGCGGCCGTCCGGTCATCGCGACGCTCGTGGTCAGTCCTACGGGTATCGCCAAACACCGCTTTGCTTACGCGGAAGGGCGTTCGGGGGTCGCAACCGGTGAGCTCGTTCAGGCGGTCACGGAAGAGCAGGAGGAGGAGGCGTTGCCGGTTCTGCTTTCGAAAGAGTCCGCCAAAGAGGAAGCGGCGGGGCAGGACGAGACCGCCACCGACCTGTAACCGGTTTTAGGAGAGGGTTTCGGAAGAACCGGCGGCCTGCGCAGCCTCCGGTTTTTCTTGTCAAACGTGTGTTTGCGCGAATGTTAATCCGTTTGGACTACTAGCCGTGTTTATCTATCATTTTAACCGACTCATCCGCAGCCGTATCCTGTGGGGATTTTTTGCCATCATCATCGCGATAGCATTCGTGGCGGTCGATTCCTGCTTCCGGAGCCCGCAGGATTCGATGACTGCCGGTTCGATCAACGGCAAGAAGGTGCCGTACACGCAGTTTGAGCAGACGGTTCAGGCCATCCGCGGTTTCGGGCGTGATCGCGACACTGAGACCGCCGCAAACGTCGTGGACCGCCGCGCGTGGGAGCAGATTGCCGCCCGTCAGACCGCCGAGAAAAATGGCATGGGGGCCGTCAAAGAGGAGATCCGCAACGCCCTGCGCGAAGCACCCGGCTTCCAGGGGCCCAACGGGTTCGATATCAACCGCTACCGCATGGTGCTCGCCGAGCAGGGCCTGACGCCCGCCATGTACGAGAACCTGGTTGCTCACCAGCTCTCCCTGATGAAAAACGCCGTACTCGTCGATTCGGCCACCTGGGTCTCCCCGATGGAACTGGAAGATGAACTCGCCGCCATGACGGACCGCTTCACGGTGCAGACGGTCACCATCAGCAACCGCTTCGCCCAGTCCGAGATGCGCCTCAGCGAAGAGGATCTGCGTAAGTATTACGAAGAGAACAAGGCCTCGTTCGCCCGGCCGGACCGCATCTCCGTGCGCTACATCGCCATCCCGGTCTCGAACTATCTGGCCCATGTCTCGGTGCCCGAAGACGATCTGATGGAGTATTACGACAGCCACGCGAATACCTACACGCGGACGACCACGAACAACACAACAGAACCGATCCCCTTTGCTGAGGTGCGCGACAAGATCCTGGCCGAACTCCAGCTCGAGGAGGCCCGCTATTGCGCCTCCACGGCCGTCACTTTCACGATCTACGGCAAACTCGCCGACGCAGGGGACAACGCGTTAGACGTCGCGGCGGAGCAGGCCCAGGTTCCGCTCAAGACCTCGCCGCTGTTCGCGGCCGACGAAACGCTGTATTGGACCGAGAACAGCAAGGCGTTTGCGGACGCCGCCTTCGAGTTGGATCCCGACCGCTCGGACTCGCGTTTCGGCATCGTCAAGGGCGACACCTTCATCTACGTCATCGAACGCAAGGAGTTTTCGGCCGCCCATACGCCGTCGTATGAAGACGTGCTCAACGAACTGCGGCCGCGCGCCCAGGCCAAGGCCCGCAACGATGCCTTCCAGGATTACGTGAAAGAGCTGCGCAAAGAGTTGCGAACCCTCATGGACGAGGGCAAGAGCTTCGCCGATGCGGCAACAGCCAAGGCGCTCAATGTCTCCACGTCGCTCACCTACTCGGTGAATGAGATCCAGAACCAGACTTTCCCCAACAGCTTCTCGATCGCGTACGGCGCCATGACCCTCAAGAAGGGCGAGCTGTCTGAGGCCATTCCGGCCTCGGCCGCGCAGTCGCTGCTGGTCTACGTGCAGGATCGCCAGCCGGGCGATGCGCTGGCCGCCGAGATGATGCGCGCGCAGGTCCGTACAGGTATCGCCCGCCGCCGTTCGAGCAACCTCTTCTCGGATTGGCTGACCTGGAACCTCAGCAAGCAGGATTTCAAGCCGGCCCGCCCGCTGGGCGAGGACGACGAGGACGAAGCGCTCGATGCGGATCCCGAGGACCCGGAGAAGCAGTAAGCAGGCGGCGGCAGTGCCGGGATTGACCGCTGCGTGATCACTCCCGCAGTCTATCCAGCCGCAACCGCTCGCGGCTGTCGAACAACCGTCTCACGCCGAGCTGCACCGTCAGCAGGCTGCCGAATCCCGCGCCGGTCGCGATCAGGTACATGATCATCATCTGGTAGCGTACCGCGGCCAGCGGATCGCTGCCCGACAGGATCTGCCCGGTCATCATCCCCGGCAGACTCACCACACCGCACACCGCCAGCGAGTTGATGATCGGCGTCATGGCCGTGCGTACGCTCTCGCGCCGCAGGTCGGCCACCGCCTCTGCCGCGGTCTGGCCCAGCGCCAGCCGGTTCTCGATCACGTCGCGCTGTTTCCAGGCGTTCTGCGTCAGCGTGTCCATGCCCAGCGCGATGCCGGTCATCGTGTTGCCGAGGATCATGCCGAGCAGCGGAATCGCGTACTGCGGCGACCACCACGGGCGCACGCCCACCAGGGCCAGCACGGCGAAAAGCGTCACCGTGAAACCGGCGGTGAACAACCCCAGTACCGCCAGTCCAACCGTCCAGCCCGCCGCAAAATGCCGGTGCTGCCGCCGCGTGACCTCCCAGGCGCCGGTCGCCAGCATCACCATCGAGAAGCAGAAGGTCCAGAGCGGGTGCGCGTTCTGAAACACGCCTTTCAGAACCGCGCCCACCAGCGCGAGCTGCACGAAGGTCCGCGCCGCACCGATCATCAGCGTGCGGCTCAGCCCCAGACGCTGCCAGGCGAAAATCGCCGCCAGTGCGGTCAGCGGGAGCGCGGCCAGCAGAATATCCCTCCATGAAAGCGCGATCACATCCATGCGTCCACCTCCCGCCACACGCCGCCCGCCGCCATGCGGTAGCCGCGCGGCGCCACGCGCGCGAGCTGTTCGGGATCATGCGCCACCCAGAGCGCCATCATGCCGGCCGTGCAGCACCCCATGACCAGCGCCTCAAAGGCCTGCGCGTGCGCCGCGTCGAGATGCGCCGTGGGCTCGTCCAGCAGCACCACCGCCGGCCGGTTCACCAGCGCGCGCAACAGGCCGAGCCGCTGTTTTTCGCCGCTGGACAGACGCGCCACCGGCCATCCGAGCACCTCGGGCTCAAGTCCCAATGCGCACAGGTCGGCGGCCTCGGGAGCGTAAGAAAAGTGCTCGCCCACGCGGTCAAACCACCACTGGCTCTCCGCCGGCACGTAGGCCACGCGCCGCCGCCATTGACTGGCAGGGATTGTGGATGGTGCGCATCCTTCCAACTCAATGTGCCCTTCCCACGGATCCATATCGGCCAGGGCGCGCAACAGGCGCGTCTTGCCGCAACCGGACGGCCCGCTCACGCCGACAATCTCGCCCTTGCGCAACGCGAACGTCACCGGGCCGAAACCGCCGTACAACAGATCCTTCGCCGCAAAATCACTCACACAACCCCCTCTCACATTCGCGGGGAAAGTGTATCAGCCGCCGGATTCGATCACAAGCCGAGGCCGGAATGTTCGCGGACCCCGCATTATTTTTCTGCGGGGGTTGACAGATCGCGCGAGTTGAGCGTACACTAGCCGCTAGATTCTTCAAGAGAGGTGTACTATGGCCAAATCCGACGCATTTGCAAAGACATCCAAAAAGCGCTTTGAAGTGGCGGAAGCCAATGAAATCAAGTTGGGCTTGGGCGGAAACTTCAGAGCCGAGCAGATCGGGACGCTGGGGATTTCCGGCGGCGAAGGCAATGTCGAATGAGTCTTTCGTGCCGGGCGCGTGAAACGATCCGCTCATGCCACATCCCTCGTCTACCTTTGAACTGGCAGGCATCCGTTTTATATTTGATGGTCTGGCACCGGGTGATTTAAACGCCCACTTCCGTCGATTTTCCGTTGACGCGTCGACTGGCTCGGCCGACCTCCGTTGCACCGTCATATGCAGGGGTGTGAACCCTGATCTCGTTCAGTTACGTTCCAGCGTCGCATGGAGTTTCCAGGAGCAGGATGGTGTCGCCTGTCTGACGGGGGCCAACCCCGCTGGGGAGGTGATGTGGCGCCTGACCGGGCGCACACCGTTTGAGCAGCTTCAGTTTGAGTGGCACCCCACCGCTTTCGACGCGATGTATCGCAATGCGGTGTACGGCTCTTTCAACATTGTCGCCATTCTGGCGTTGGTACTGCGCCTGTTGCCCCTCGGCGGAGTGGTCTTGCACGCCTCAGCGCAGGTGATTGACGGCGCGGGCATTCTCTGCACCGGGCCTTCGGGCCAGGGTAAGAGCACAATCTCGCGGCTGTTCCACCAGTGCGGCCGGACGGTCCTGTCGGACGAACATCCGATTCTGCGCCCCGACGGAGCCGGGTTCAGAGTGTACGGTTCGCCGTGGCCAAGCTCCGGCGGTTTTGCCGAAAACGCGTCGGCCCCGCTGAAAAAGATCTACTTCATCGAGCACGGCCCCGCGCAGGAGATCCAGCCCCTGACGCGCCGCGAGGCGGTGCTGCGGCTGCTGGATGTGGCGATGGTGCCGTGGATGAACCCTGCGTTCTTTGACCCGCTGATCCAGACGCTGGAAACCGCGCTCCGCGAAGTGCCGGTGGCGTTGCTGCGCTTCCGGCCGGACACGTCGGCGGTCGAGACAGTCTGCCGCGACCTGGGCAAATAGGTTTCGGGTTTCGGGTTGAGTCGGACGGGGCGGACTCTTCCTTTCTCCTTCATCCGTTGCCGACAGCGGGTGACCTTGCTATACTGGCGGCATGAACGGTGTGGAAACATGTTGGCGGGTCAGGCTGTGCGCGTGGGGCACTATCCTGATCGGATGTGCCGTCGCGCACGCGGCGACCGTCTATGAGCCCGCGCCGTTCGAGCATTATCAGCCCATTCTTGACCGTATGCCTTTCGGCGTGCCGCCGGCATCTGCTGGCGCCTTGCTGACTCCGGAGGAGCTTGCTCAGCAGAAGAGCGATGAGCAACTTCTGGCGGAACAGCAGCAGGTCGCCCGGCAGATCTCCTTCACCGCGCTGAATATTACGCCTCGGGGGCAGACGGCGGTCGGATTCATCGACCGTTCGGTCAATCCGCCCGAGAGTTACTATCTGGAGGTCGGCGCCTCGGCGAACGGCTGGACCGTCGTGGGCGCGGATTACGGCGAGAACTGGGCGCAGTTTGAGAAGGACGGCGTGACCATCACCATGCACCTCTACAAGGGGTTGATCGAGGGGCCGCAGATGAACGGCACGGATCTCGCTTCGTTGCCCACCGTCATTCCGTCGGACGACGTCCCGGTTGCGGCCAAGCCGCAGGACGAGTTGCCTGTGGCGGCTGAGCGTCTTCCCGTGCCGGGCCTTGTGCGTCTACCGGCATCCGCGCAGACGGCTCCTTCGGCTGTCTCGGTGTCAGCCGCCGCAGGTCCCGATTCTGCGCCGGCCCCCGCCAAGTCCTACCTCGAGCGTCTGCGCGAACGCAGGGCGCAGCAGACAGCCGAGCAGCAGGCGACCGAGAAGGCCAGGCTCGATTCGCTCCGCGAATTGGCGCAGAAGGCGGCGCAGGCTGAAATCGCCAGGCAGCGCAAGCAGGAGCAGGCGGAGGCCTTGGAGCAGCTCCGCCTGCAGCAGGCGGAAGAGGCGTTCCGGGCCGCCCAGGCGGCGGAACTTGAGGCGCAGGCCCAGGCTCAGGATCAGCCCGGCAACATGCAGGAACAGCACCAAGAAGCTGAGCCGGTACCCGAAGAGGCCGAGCTGGAGGAGCCATGAAACCTGCCGCGGACGGCACGGAGGCCGTCCCTCCATGAATCGAAAGAACTGGAGGGTCGGGCTCCGTCCCGACCTAGAAGGGCTGCGCGTTCTGGCCGCTTCCCTCCTGCTCGCCGTCGGCCGCGCGACGGCCGGGCCGGAACCGGTCACCGTCACCTTCCTGCAGGGCTACGACCCCGACCAGCCGGAGAGTCCCGTCACGCGCCAGATTCTCGCCCTCGCCCGCGAGGAGCCGCGCCTCAATCCGCAGAAATGGGGCGGCCTGACCCTGCCCGGCGCCGGCGGCCGCGCCCCGTTCATGCTCTCGCTCGCCGGCGGCACCGCGCCGGATGTCTATTTCTGCTGGTTCCACATCATCCGCCACGACATCGGGCAGGGCTTCTGTTACCCGCTCAACGAATGGATCGGTGAAGACACGGACGGCGACGGCCAGATCAGCGACGATGAGGCGCGCTGGCCCGGCTGGCGGCAGGTGCCGCCGCTCTGGCGCCAGGTCGCCACGCGCGCCGGCAAGGTCTACGGGCTACCGATGGCCGGCATCTGGTACTACGGCATCGTCTATCGCAAGGACCTGGTGCGGCAGGCGGGGGTCGATCCCGAGTATATCCCGGCCACGTGGGACGAGTTCTTCCGCTGGTGCCAGCGCCTGACCTTCCCGGGCAAGCAGGTGGCCGGCGCCAAGGTGCAGCGCGGCCAGCGCGCCTTCGGCCTGGAGAACCGTCCATGGAGCTGGCTGCCGTGGATGCAGGCCGCCGGCGGCTCGCCGATCGTCTCCGTGCGCGTCTCGCCCACGACCGGGCGCAGCTACCGTTTCGCCATGGAGGAGACGCGCTTTGTCGCGCCCGACACCGGCGAGGATCTCTCGGCGGTGGAGGCCGTCTGGCAGGCGAATTTCGATTCGCCCGAGGCGATCGCGGCGGCCGCCTTCACCCACCGCCTGGCGTGGTCCCCCTGGCTGCGCGACCCGCAGAGCGGCGAGCCGGTCGACCTGACGCCCGCCGACCTGGCCGCCGGGCGCGTGACGCTGACTGACGGGCGCGAGATCGCCTTCACCGAGCGTGACGTGATCAAGGGCGTGGCGCGCGCGTTGCCGCGCCTGACGCAGGATCTGCCGCAGCTCTTCGCCCAGGGAGAGGTGGTGGCGCTCTTCTCCGGCGCGGAGCTGGTCGAGCAGCTCACGCGCGACCTCAACCTGCCGCCCGACATGGTCGGCATCATGCCCTTCCCCGCCGCGCGTCCGGACCTCAAGCCGGTCTTCCAGGCGCACAAGCATTTCTACAGCATGACCGAGAGCGTGGGGCGCCGTCCCAAGGCCGAGCGCGACCTGGTGTGGCGCTGTGTCGAGCAGCTCGCCAGCGAGGCGGTCAACGACGAGACGGTCAAGCAGAAGGTGCTGGAGGGTCACGCGCGCTGGTGCACACCCGCCGATCTGGAGCGGCTGGGGTTCACCGAGTATCTGGACGAGGTGCCGCCGGGCATCCGGCGCAATTACGAGCGCATCGCCCGCGGCGAGATTCTGGCGCGCACCGAGCCCTTCGCCGGCTTCTGGCAGGCGGTGTCGGATCTGATCGACCGCCGCCTGCTCGGCGTGCTGCTGGCCGACACCGGCGAGCGCTTCGACTATGCCGCCGCGCTGCGGCGCATCAACGACGACGCCAACCGCGGCCTGATGTTCCGCGCGCCGGAGGCGGTGCTCGCGCGCCAGCGCCCGCTCGCCCGCGTGCTCTTCGGCATCGCCGCGATCACCGCGCTGGTGTGCTGCGGTCTGGCTTGCCGGCGCAAGCCAGAGCCTGCCGGTACGGCCGCCCCCCAAACCTCCCCCGCGCGGCCGACCGCCACCGCCCACCGCCACTCCCGCCCCCTCTCTCCCTGGCTGATGCTCGCGCCGGCGCTGCTCTCGATCGCGGTCTGGAGCTACTATCCGCTGATCCGCGGCGCGGTCATGGCCTTTCAGGAGTACCGCATCGTGGGCGAGACCACGTGGGCCGGGCTCGACAACTTCATCCTCGTGGCCACGGACAAGGGCTTCTGGGCCGCGTGGGCACGCACCTTCCACTACGTGGGCCTGACGCTGCTACTGGGCTTTCTCGCGCCGGTGCTGCTGGCGCTGATGCTGGCCGAGATCCCGCGCGGCAAGATCTTCTTCCGCACGCTCTACTTCCTGCCGCATCTCACCAGCGCGCTGGTGATCGCGCTGCTCTGGAAACTGATGTACGACCCGACCGAGAACGGGATGCTGAACCAACTGCTCGGTTTTTTTGGCATCGCGCGGCAGACCTGGCTGCAGGACCCCTCGCTGGCGATGCTCTGCTGCATCCTGCCGGGCGTGTGGGCCGGCGCAGGCATGGCCAGCCTGATCTACGTGGCGGCGCTGCAGGCGCTGCCGCCCGATTACTACGAGGCGGCGGCGATCGACGGCGCCGGTATCCTGAGCCGCTTCCGCCACATCACCTATCCGCAACTGCTGCCGCTGATGGTGATCAATTTTGTCGGCGCGTTCATCGCCGCGTTCCAAGGGATGGGCAGCATTTTCCTGCTCACGTTCGGCGGCCCCGGCGACACCACCAACGTCTTGAGCCTCGCGATCTGGAAAGAGGCCTACAACAATCTGCGCTTCAGCACCGCCACCACGATGGCGTGGTTTCTGGGCGTGGCGCTGATCGGCTTCACCTATCTCCAGATCCGCATCCTGCACAAGGTCGAGTTCCGGCGTGCCAGCACCAACTAGAGGCCAGCGCAGACCCGCTGCTCTTCCTGCCCCCTTTCTCCTTTCCTCCGCCCCTTGTGTCCGCCTCACGCTCATGCTATCATCCCGCGCATGTTTCTTCAGCGCCATAGCGACGGGATCCTGCGCTGGGCCGCACAAGGCGTGCGGATCGCGGTGGCTTTTTGCCTGTTCGCGCTGACCGTGCTCCAAGGTCTGACCTTCTGCCTCTGCACGCCGGACGCTGACGGCGACGGCGGTCATTGCCACGACTGCGGCACGCCGCCGACGCCTTCAACCACGCATCTCGAACATCTGTGTGAGCACCTGGCGCTTGCCGGTCCGCCGCCGGGCGAGCCGGTGCCCGCCGCGGTCAAGGAATTGTCCGACCTGTTGCTGGCCCTCGCTGCCCTTCCGTCGTGTGCCTGTGTGCCCGTCGCGCCCGGCGACGCGATCGCGTGCCACATTGAACGTCCACCGGGCGTGCTGGCGCCACAGTTCCTTTTCCTGGCGCGCTCCGCGCAAATCCTCTGTTGAAGCCTCCTCGTGACGGACGCGCGTCACCCGCCGCCCGTCCGGGTCTAGCGGGTTCTTGATTACTGTTTCCCCCACGAGGAGGTTTACCATGTTCCGCATTGTCCAGCGGACTTTTTCCGTACCGTTCATTCTGTCTATCGGGGCCGTCGCCGCCGTCGGCTGCCGCAACATCGCGCCGGCGCCGATCGACTGGCCTCACGAGTCCGCCGCCTGGTCGGGCGCGGTCACGAACAGCATCACGCTCACGGCCGCGACGGCACGTGAGCTGGCGCTGGTTCTCAATCCCGAGATCAACGCGCTGCGCCTCAGCCGCCAGAACGCCGACCGCGAAGTCCTCGCCGCCGGCTGGTGGGAGGACCCAGCTCTCGACCTCGATGCGCTGCGCGTGTTGCGCGGCGGCCCGCATCCCTGGATTCTCGGCACCGGACTGCGTTTCAGCCTGCCGCTGACCGGTGTGCCCGGCCTCGAGAAACGTGCCGCACGCGCGTATGCACAGGCCGACGCGCTGGCTGTGGCGGCCGCCGAACGCGAGTTGCTCGCTGAGGTCGAGCGGTGCTGGAGCGCCTGCGCGACCGACCGCCGTTGCGCCGCCGCGCAGGAGGCCTATCTGGAGCGCCTCGCCGAACGCGAACGGCAGGTCGCCGCGCTGGTGGCCGCCGGTGAGCTGCCGCCCGAGGAGCGCGAACGCCTCACGCAGGAGCGGATAAAGCTTGAAACGGCCTGCCCCTGCTGTTCCGCCGAGGCCGTCGCGCGTCGGCACGCCTTGCTCCGTGCCATCGGTCTGCATCCCGACGCGCCGGTGGATTTTGAGGCCGATGAAGAGCCGCAGCCCGACGCGCTCGCCGCCCTTTTCGGCGTGCCGCCCGAGCATGAGCTTGATCTCGTGCGCCATCCGCGCGTGCAGGAGAAGCTGGCGCGTTTCGCAGGCAGCGAAGCGGCCTTGCGCGCCGAGCTGCGCCGCCAGTATCCCGATCTGGAAATCGGCCCGGCGGTCGAACACGAGGAAGGCGGCGCACGCGCGGGACTGGGAGTGGGCTTCAGGCTGCCGCTCTGGAACCGCAACCGCCGAGGCATCGCCGAAGCCGAAAGCGCCCGCGACAGCCAGCGCCTGGAGGCGGTCACCGCCTGGCGCGCGTTGGTCGCGGAGTGGCACGAGGCGCGCGCCATGCTGGCGTCGGCCGAGAGGCTGGAGCAGAGCCTGCGCGAAGAGCGTCTGGCCGCCGCCCAAGCCGCCGGCACGCGCACCGAGCGCCTCTACCGTCAGGGCGAGGCATCCCTGACGGACTTAATCGCGGCCGAAGCCGCAGTCTATGAAGTCCGTGAAGCCTGGATCGAGGCCACACGCGGACTGAACGAAGCCCGCATCCGTCTCGCGCTGCTGAACGTCGTTGGGAGGCCGGAATGAGCATGTGGCACCTTTTGAAGTGCGGCGGCTTGCCGCCGCTTGGCAGGGACGCCGCGCCGAGACCAGACCGTCCTGCCGGTTGGACGGCAGGCTCGACAGTGCCGGCAGATCCGGCAGCGCGGCTGTATCAGAAGACCAGCAGGAACGCCTGTCCCACATTCGCGCTCTCACACTGAACTCACTTTCCTGGAGAACATCATGAACCGTATCCCTTTATTCGCATTCCCTGCACTCCTGTCAGCCACACTTTGGCTGACGGGATGCGGAGACACAAGGACGCAGGACACCGAACGGGAGGCGCACGGTCACGACGACTGCTGTGACCACGACCCTGATCACGGGGAAACGCCGGACACCGAACGGGAGGCGCACGGTCACGACGACTGCTGTGACCACGACCCTGATCACGGGGAAACGCCGGACACCGAACGGGAGGCGCACGGTCACGACACCTGCTGTGACCACGATGACGATAATCATGGCCACGCCCCTGACGCGGAGGCCTTCACCGTACCCGAAAGTGCGCAGCGCCTGCTCGGCCTGAGCGTCGTGACGGCGATGCCGCGTCGCGTCACCGGCACGGTGCGTTTCCCGGGCCGCTTTGAGCTGATGCCGGACGCGCGTCGCGTCTACAGCGCACCGCTGCCCGGCGTGGTCGAAGTCAAAGTGCGTCCGCCGAAGCGCGTCTCTGCCGGCGAGGTGCTCTTCACCCTGCACGCCCCAGAGTGGACACGGGTGAACGGCGAGGTGCGCGAGGCCGCGGCCGCCCTGGCCCTGCTCAAGGCTGAGCGCGAGGCATTGCGCAAGCGGCTGTCGCAGCTTCGTGAGGCCGGTGTGCGCAACGCCGAGATGGAGCAGCAGCTCGCGGTGAAAGAGGCCGAGACGGAGAGGGCCGAGCAGACCCGCCAGAACGCCGAGGCCGCGCGTGCCGCCATTCTGGCGCTCTGCCGCGAACAAGATGGCGCGCTGACGGTGACCGCGCGCGAGGCGGGCGTGATCGAACGCGCGCCGGTCTCATCGGGTAGTTGGGTTGAAGCCGGCGCCGAAATCGCGGCGGTCGTGCGCGCCGGCCGTCTCTGGTTCCGCGCCGACGGCATTCCGGCTGAGATGAGCCAGGTGCGCGACGGCCAGGCCGGCTTCGTCGAGCCGCTCGCGGCGCGTGGCGCGCAGCCGTCCGCGACAGGACGCGTTGAGCTGGGCCTGGCGGCCGATGACGCGGCGCGGATCCATCCGCTCTATCTCCTCGCGGAGGCGTGGCCGACTTGGGCCGGGCCGGGCCGATCGGGCGTGCTGAACGTGATTGTCGCGGAAAGTGCGCCGGAGCAGGTGGCCCTGCCCGAAGCGTGCCTGGTGAGCGACGGCCTGCGGCAGGTCGTGTTCGTGCAGGATCCGCACAACGCACAGCGTCTGATCAAACGTCCGGTCGAGATTGGCGCGAGTGACGGCGACTGGGTGGCCGTCGAAGGCGTGAAGGACGGCGAGAGGGTGGTGTTGGATGGCGCGTATGAACTGAAGCTGGCCGCGCCCTCATCCGGCGGCTCGAAGCGCACGGCGGGACACTTCCATGCCGACGGACAATTCCATGAAGGCGAACACTGAAACGCCCGGGAGAAACCCTCATGTTGAAAAAGCTGATTGATTTTTGCCTGGGGAATCCCTGGCTGACGCTGTGTGTGACCGCCGTCGCGGTGACACTGGCCGTCATCACCGCCAGGCGGCTGCCGGTGGATGTTTTCCCCGAGCTCAAAGTGCCGCGCGTGGTCGTGCAGACCGAGGCCGGCGGACTGACGGCCGAAGAGGTCGAACAGTTCATCACGGTGCCGATCGAGTCCGCCATGAACGGCCTGCCGGGCGTCAAGGCGGTGCGCTCATCGTCGGGCGGCGGACTTTCGTTCGTGTGGGTCGACTTCGACTGGAACATGGATCTCTACCGTGCGCGGCAGATCGTGTCGGAACGGCTCGCAGCGGTGCGCGCCGCTTTGCCGGAGGGGCTGGAATCCGAGATCGCGCCGATCGTTTCGGTGACCGGCGAGATCATGATGCTGGCCCTCACCAGCCCCGACGGTTCGGTGTCGCCGCTGGAACTGCGCCAGCTCGCCGAGTATGATCTGCGCACCCGCCTGATGGCGATTCCGGGCATCGGCCAGGTGGTGGTGATGGGCGGGCGCCTGCCGGAGTTCCAAGTCAACGTCGCGCCGGAGCAGTTGGCCGCGTATGGCGTCACGCTCAGCGACGTGATCGAAGCCTCCGCCGCCTCGCACACCATGGCCGGCGCGGGCTATCTGGCGAACGTCAAAGGACAGGAGATTCCGTTGCGTCAGACCGCGCGCATCGAGACGATCGACGAGTTGCGGCGCGTGCATGTGCCGACCGGCGACGGGCGCACGCTGCGTCTCGGCCAGGTGGCGGAGGTGACGCTGGGCGGCGCGCCGCGGCGCGGCTCGGCTTCGTACAACGGGCATGACGCCGTGGTGCTCTCGGTGCAGAAGGCACCGGGCGGCAACACGCTCGCGCTGACCGACCGCATCGAGCAGGTGCTGGATGCCTTCGAGGCCTCCGCGCTGCCGGCCGGCGCGACGCTGCACCGCGACGCCTATCGGCAGGCTGACTTCATCCGGCTCTCGATCGACAACGGCGGCGAGATCGTGCGTGACGCCGCGATCATCGTGGTGCTGGTGCTGGGCCTGACGCTGCTGCGCGTGCGCACCACGCTGATCACGCTCCTGTCGATGCCGTTCTCCATCGCCGCGGGTCTGCTCTTCTTCCCGGCACTCGGGTTGGGCATCAACATCATGACGCTCGGCGGACTGGCCGTCGCGGTGGGCGACGTGGTGGACAACGCGATCATCTTCGTGGAGCTCGCCTGGCGACGGCTGGATGAGAACGCGCGCCGACCGGAGGAGATCCAGATGTCGCGCGTGGAAGTGCTGCGCGCGGCGGGTGCTGAAGTGCTGCGCTCCATCACCTTCTCGACGCTGATCATCGTGCTGGTCTTCCTGCCGCTGCTCTTCCTCTCCGGGCTTGAGGGCCAGTTCTTCAGGCCGTTGGGCATGGCCTACCTGCTGGTGTTCGGCGCCTCGCTGCTGGTGGCGCTGACGGTGACGCCGGTGCTCTGCCTGCTGCTCTTTTCGCGACCCCGCAGTGGTCGCGAAAGGGAGGGTAAAAAAGAGGGCAAGACCGATGGCTTGACGGTGAGCATGCTGAAGGCGCTCTACCGGCCGCTGCTGCACGGCTGCGTGCGGCACGCGTGGCTGGTGTGCGTTGTGATGGCGGGCGTCACCGCCGGTGCGCTCTGGCTGGCCTCGACCTTCGGCGCCAGCTTCCTGCCGCCGTTCCATGAAGACTGCTACACGGTCTTTGTCAGCACGCCGACCGGCACCTCGCTGGAAGAGACCGAGCGCGTGACGCAAGGGGCGATGGAGGCGATCCGGCGCATCCAGGGCGTCAAGAGCGTGACGCGCCGCACCGGCCGCGCCGAGCGCGACGAGCACGCCGAGCCGGTCAGCGCGTCGGAACTGCTCGTGCGCGTGGACATGCAGGCCGACCCGCTGCGGCTGCGCCATGAGATCAACGGCATCATCCGGCAGATTCCCGGCGTGGCGACGATGATCGGCTATCCGATCGCGCACCGCATCAGCTCGGTGCTCTCCGGCACCGAGGCCGAACTGGCGATCAACGTCTTCGGCGACGACCTGGCCACGCTGCGCGAGGCGGCGGCCGCCGTCAAGCAGGTGCTCGACACCCTGCCGCAAGTGGCCGACGCGCGCGCCAACCGCGAGATCATGGTGGACACTTTGCGCATCCGTTACCGCCTGGAGGCGCTGGCGCGCGCCGGACTGACCCTGAAGGAGGCCGGCGAGCAGGTGTCGGCGGCGTTCGACGGCGTGACCGCCGGACAGGTCGCGCGTAACCAGCAGCGCTGGGATATCGTGGTGCGACTGAAAGAAAACCAGCGCAAGGAACTCTCTGACGTGGGCGCGTTTCTGCTCACCACGCCGGACGGCGCGCGCGTGCGGCTGGACGAGGTGGCGGACGTGTACCGCGAAGAGGCCTCGAACCTGATCGTGCACGACAACATGCGGCGCAAGGCGCTGATCTCCTGCAACGTCGCGCCGGGCTCGAATGTCGGCGATCTGGTCGCGGCCCTGCGCGAGCATGTCGACCCAGTGGTGCATGCGCACGGCTGTACCGTCAGTTACGGCGGCAGTTACGAGGCGCAGCAATCGGCGTCACGGCGACTGGCGTGGCTGTCGCTGGGGCTGGTGCTGACGATCATCCTGCTGCTGGGCTATGCGCTCGACAGTTTCCGCGCCGCGCTGGTGGTGATGGTGAATCTGCCGCTCTGCCTGATCGGCGGCGTGCTGGCGATGCTGCTGGCGGCACCAGCGCCGCTGCGGGACAACCTGCTGGCGCTGGCGCGCGGGGACGGCACGTACATCGCGCCGGTGCTCTCGGTGGCGGCGTTGGTGGGCTTCGTGACCGTCGCCGGCTTTGTGATCCGCAACGGCCTGCTGATGCTTAACCGTTACCGCGACTTGCAGGCGGAGGGATGCAACTTACGCGAGGCGATCATTGAGGGCTCGATCGAACGCATGGTGCCGATCCTGATGACCTCGCTGACGACGCTCTTCGGTCTGGTGCCGATCGTGATGGCGTACGACAAGCCGGGCGGCGAGCTGCTGGCGCCGCTGGCGATCGTGCAGTTCGGCGGCCTGATCAGCGCCACGCTGCTCAACCTGCTCGTGCTGCCCGCCGCCTGGCGGCTGAGCGGGAAGTGAGACGGAAAGGCGGGAAGAGGCAGGAGGAGCAGGGGGCAGGCCCGGCGGCAGTCACGGCAGCACCGGGCCTCGGCTGTCTCCGGCACTCGCGTCTCTGCCGGCACTGGCCGCTGCCCTAGATCCTCCGCGGCGCGGCGATCCCCAGCAGGCCCAGCCCTTCGGCCAGGACCTGCGCGACCATCGCGCAGAGCCGGATGCGGCTGTCGCGTACCGCCGGCTCGGCCTTGAGGACCGGCGAGCGCTGGTAGAAGCTGCTGTAGGTCTGCGAGAGGCTGAAGAGGTAGTCGGCCAGCACGCTGGGCTTGCAGGTCTCGGCGGCGCGCAGCACGGCCGCCGGGAACTGCATGAGCTGCAGGGCCAGCGTCTTTTCGACCGGCTCATTCAGCAGCAGGACGTTGCCGAGCGGGTCGCGGCCCGGCACCTGTTCGGCATACTTGTCGAGCAGACTGCAGACGCGCGCGTGGGCGTACTGCAGATAAGGCCCGGAGTTGCCCTCGAGCGCGAGGGCTTTCTCCCAGGTGAAGACAATCAGCGTCTGCGGGTCGTGCGAGAGGTCGGCGTACTTGATGGCGCCGATGCCGATCGCGGCGGCCAGCGCCTTCTGCTCCGCCTCCGGCATGTCGTTGTTGGAAGCCTTGATGATCTCCAGGGCGCGGCGCTCCGCCTCATCCAACAGCGCCTCCAGCTTGATGACATTGCCCTGGCGCGTGGAGAACGTCCCCTCGGGCAGACGCATCAGGCCGAACCAGACATGCTCCAGACGCGCCGTGCAGCCCAGCTTGGCACACACCGCGAAGAACTGCCGGAAGTGGAGCTGCTGCCGCTCGTCGGTCACATAGATGATCCGGTCGGGATTGAACTCGGCCACACGGCTGCGCACCGTGGCGATGTCGGTCGCGGCGTAGTTGAAGCCGCCGTCGCTCTTGCGCACGATGCAGACCGGCATGCCCTCCTCCTCCAGCCTCACCACCAGCGCGCCGTCGCTTTCCACCGCGAGGCCCTTCTCCTGCAGCATCTGGATGGTCTCGGGCAGCATGTCGTTGTAGAAGCTCTCGCCGCGTGTGAGGTCGAACGACACATCCAGCCGCTTGTAGATGCGGTCGAACTCGTTGCGGCTGATGGCGATGAAGCGCTCCCAGATCGCGCGGTTCTCGGGATCTCCCTGCTGCAGCTTGACCAGCTCGGCCTTGCAGCTCTCGAGCCAGGCGGGGTCTTCCTTCGAGCGGTTGTAGCTCTGCACGTAGACGCGTTCCAGCGCCTCGACCGTCAGCGCCTCACGTTCGGCATCGGACAGGAAGGTGCGGTAGCCCTGGATCAGCAGGCCGAACTGCGTGCCCCAGTCGCCCAGGTGGTTGTCGGCGATCACGCGATAGCCGAGGGCGCGGAAGATGCGGTCGAGCGCGTTGCCGATCACGGTCGAGCGGATGTGGCCGATATGCATCGGCTTGGCCACATTGGGGCTCGAGTAGTCGATGACCACGGTGCGTCCGTGTCCGGCAACCGGGATGCCGAAACGGGGCGCGGCGGAGAGGGCGGCGACCTGCTCGGCCAGCCACTCCGGCGACACAGTCAGGTTGATGAAGCCGGGGCCTGCGATCTCGGCGCGCGTCAGCATCGGCGGCAGGGGCAGGGCGGCGAGCACGGCCTCGGCCACGGCGCGCGGCGGCCGGCGCAGGAGCTTGGCCGCCGGCATCGCGTCATTGCACTGGAAATCGCCGAAACGCGCGTCGGTCGCCGGCTGCACCCGGATGCTCTCCCACTCCTGCGCCTCGCCGAACGCGGCCCGGAACGCCTGCCTCAACCACTCCGCGAGTTGCGACTCACACCTGTTCACTGTCTCTTGCATGCCCAAACCAACCTTTTCTTGCGTGTTGAATCGGGTGTCCAGCATACCTGTCCGGACGCCGCACGTCACGCACAAAGCGGGTCTGGGGGCTTAGTCCTCCTGACATCTGACCGCCATCGGTGGCGCATCCCTTTCTGTTCGGTAAATTTGATTGGCAAGTGATATCTGATATCGCATACTCTCTGTGACCATGGTGATGTGTTATGAGGTCTAACCCGAAGCGTGTGCAAACGCAGATTGGAGTCCAACATGGCAATCGGAAAGATAGAGATCGGTACTGAGATTGGAAAAGGCTGGCGGCTGTTTCAGGCGAACATGGGGGTTTTGATCGTGGGCGGCATTCTGGCGACGGTCGTCTCGGCTGTCACCTGCGGGTTGCTGTCGGGACCTCTTGCGGTCGGAATGCTGCTGATCGCACGGCGTTTGTTGAAGCAAGATCCGATCAAACCTCAGGCCGGCGACGTGTTCAAGGGGTTAGACGCATTTGTTCAAGCCCTGTTATTGGTGATCATCGCGGCGGTCGCGATCATGGTGTTAAGCCTCGTTCCGGTCATCGGACAGATCGCCGGCCTGGCGGTCAGTGCCGCCATGATCTGGGCATTTGCGTTCATCGCGTATGAAAAGAAAACGGCGATCGACGCGATCAAAAAGATCATGGATTTGACCAAAAACGGT
>ERZ795052.1517-NODE-1517-length-31072-cov-7.774640_pt1 | contig 31072 bp, 21 predicted proteins | sample MGYA00375136_ERZ795052 | MGnify/ENA primary metagenome ERZ795052 (study PRJEB30181, sample SAMN05720156) | activated sludge metagenome | isolation source: Anaerobic digester | place: Japan | collected 2015-05-26 ... | reverse complement strand
GGCCTCCGCGGGGCCGAGGGAGTGCACGTCGCCGCCGACGGCCGGCTGATCGTCGCCACCGGCAACGGCGAGATCGCCTACACCGCACCGCTCGCCTGGCAGGAGATCGGCGGCGAACGCCAGCCGGTCGCGGTGCGCTACGCGCTGCTCGCGCCGGAAGAGGGCGCTCCTGAGTCAGCCTACGGTTTCTCCCTCGGTGCGTACGACCGGCGCCATCCGCTCACGATCGATCCGTTGATCCAGAGCACCTATCTGGGGGGAAGTGCCAGTGACTTCGTCTACGCCCTGGCGCTGGCCGCCGATGGCGACGTGCTGGTCGGGGGCCATGCCCTCTCCACCGACCTCCCCGGCACCGCCGGCGGCGCCCAGGCGAACCACGGCGGCGGTTCGGAAGACGGCTTCGTCGCCCGCCTGGCGGGCGACCTGACCACGCTCCGGCAGAGCACCTACCTGGGAGGAAGCCACCGGGACGAGATTCATGCCCTGACCCTGACCGCCGACGGCGACGTGCTGGTGGGGGGGGTCACCGACTCCGCCGATCTGCCCGGCACCGCGGGCGGCGCCCAGCCGGCCTTCGGTGGCGGCTACGCCGACGGCTTCGTCGCCCGCCTGGCGGGGGACCTGACCGCTCTCCGGCAGAGCACCTACCTGGGAGGAAGCGCCGGGGAGTTCGTCTACGCCCTGACCCTGGCCGCCGACGGCGACGTGCTGACCGGAGGCTTCACCGACTCCCCCAACCTGCCCCGCACCGCGGGCGGTGCCCAGGCGACCCCCGGCGGCCTGGGCGACGGTTTCGTCGCCCGTCTGGCGGGGGACCTGACCGATCTCCGGCAGAGCACCTACCTGGGAGGGAGCGACGGGGAGGCCGTCCGCGCCCTGGCTCAGGCCGCCAACGGCGAGGTGCTGGTAGCGGGTCATACCGGCTCCTCCGACCTGCCCGGTACCGCTGGCGGCGTCCAGCCGGTCCACGGCGGCGATGCCGACGGCTTCGTCACCCGGCTGTCCGGGGATCTGACCATGCATCTGCAGAGCACCTACCTGGGAGGAGGCGACGCCGACGACATCCGGGCCCTGGCTCCGGCCGCCGACGGCGACGTGCTGGTGGGAGGCTGGACCTACTCCTCCGACCTGCCCGGCACCACGGGCGGCGCCCTGCCGTACTACGCCGGCAATGCCGACGGCTTCCTCGCCCGCCTGTCCGGGGATCTGGCCACGCGTCTGCAGAGCACCTACCTGGGAGGCAGCAGCTGGGAGGAGATCCGCTCCCTCGCTCTGGCCGCCGATGGCGACGTGCTGGCGGGAGGCCGTACCAACTCCCCCGTGCTGCCCGGCACCGCCGGCGGCGTCCAGACGGGCAACCACGGTCACGACGACGGCTTCGTCGCCCGCTTCTCGGGTGATCTGACCGCGCTCAGGCAGAGCACCTATCTGGGAGGAAGCGGCGCGGACGAGATCCACGCCCTGGCCCTGGCCGCCAACGGCGACGTGCTGGCGGGCGGACGGACCGGGTCCACCGACTTCCCCGGCACCGCGGACGGCGCCCAGCCGAGCCACGGCGGCGGCGAGCGGGACGGCTTCGTCGCCCGTCTGGCGGGGGATCTGCGGGCCGTCTCGGCGCAGACGATCAGCTTCCCGCTGCAGGCGGACCAGCCGTTCGTGCTCTACGGCACCTTCCTCATCGATCCCCCCGCCACCGCCAGCTCCGGCCTGCCGGTCAGCTATGCGAGCGGCACCCCCGGGGTCTGTTTCGTCCACATGCAGACCGTCATCATGTTGGCCCCCGGATCCTGTACCGTCGTCGCCAGCCAGCCGGGCGACGCCCAGTGGCTGCCCGCGCCCGACGTGAGCCAGGAGATCCTCACCCTGCCCGGCATCACCCTCGACATCTTCAGCGACGGCTTCGAAAGCGGCGGGACCTTCGCCTGGTCGGACGTCTTCTTCTGATCGACGGGCACCCGGCCCGGACCCAGCCGTCCGGGCCGGGTGCGGCCCTGCTTCGCGGGGTGAAGGCGAACGGCATTCCGCCGCGCCGGCGCGTAGAATCGCCCCGTGAGCGACGGTGACCGGCTCCTTTCGGGGGCGCTCGAGGCGGACGAGGCGGGGCTCGAGCAGAGCCTGCGGCCGCAGGTGCTCGACGAGTACGTCGGCCAGGAGCGGATCGTCGCCAACCTGCGGGTCTTCATCCGCGCCGCCCGGGAGCGGGGCGAGCCGCTCGACCACGTGCTCCTCTTCGGCCCGCCGGGGCTCGGCAAGACGACGCTCGCCCACATCGTGGCGCGGGAGATGGAGGCGCCGCTGCGCTCCACCTCGGGGCCGGCGCTCGAGCGGGCCGGCGACCTCGCGGCGATCCTCACCAACCTCGAGCCGGGCGACGTGCTCTTCGTCGACGAGATCCACCGCCTCGGGCCGGCGGTCGAGGAGATCCTCTACCCGGCGCTCGAGGACTTCCAGCTCGACCTCGTGCTCGGCCAGGGGCCGGCGGCCCGCACGGTCAAGCTCACCCTCCCCCGCTTCACGCTGGTGGGGGCGACCACCCGCGCGGGGCTGATCAGCTCGCCGCTGCGGGCCCGGTTCGGGATCGTCCACCGCCTCGACTTCTACCCCCCCGCCGAGCTGACCCGGATCGTGCGCCGCTCGGCCGGCCTGCTCGGGATCGCCGCCGACGAGGCGGGGGCCGAGGAGATCGCCCGCCGCAGCCGGGGGACGCCGCGGATCGCCAACCGGCTGCTGCGCCGGGTGCGCGACTTCGCCCAGGTGGACGGCGCGGCGCGGCTCGACCTCGCGGCGGCGCGGCGGGGGCTGACCCTCCTCGAGGTCGACGAGCACGGCTTCGACGAGCTCGACCGGAAGATCCTCGGCGCGCTGATCGAGATCTACGGCGGCGGCCCGGCGGGGATCCAGGCGATCGCGGCGGCGGTGGGCGAGGACCGCGGGACGATCGAGGACCTCCACGAGCCGTACCTCCTCCAGGAAGGGTTCCTGCAGCGCACCCCCCGCGGCCGGGTCGCGACCCGCCGCGCCTACGAGCACCTCGGCTGCCCGCTGTCGCCCTCCGGCACGACCGGCCAGCTCTTCTGAAAGGCGCGCGTGCGCCGCGCCGCCCTCCTCTACAACCCGGCCGCCGGCGGCCATCGCGCCGGGCGGCTCGCGCCGCGCCTGCAAGAGCTCTTCGCCCGCGAAGGGGTCACGCTCGCCCCCCGGGCCACGAACGGGCCGGGAGAGGCGACCGCGCTCGCCCGTGAGGCCGCCGCCGGAGACGACCTCGACGCCCTCTTCGTCCTCGGCGGGGACGGGACGGTCCGGGAGGCGGCCGCCGGGCTGCTCGGCAGCGCGCTGCCGCTCGGCGTGCTGCCCGGCGGGACGACCAACGTCGTGGCCGGGGCGCTCGCGCTCCCCCGCTCGCCGCTCGCCGCCGCCCGGAGGCTCCTTGCCCGCAGCGCCCCGTGCGAGGTCGACGTCGGTCTCGCCGGCGACGCTCCCTTCCTCATGCAGGTGAGCGGCGGGCTCGACGCCCGGGCGCTCGCGGCGGTCTCGCCGCGGGCCAAGCGCCGGTGGGGGCGTCTCGCGGTGGTCGCCGCCGGGCTGCGGGTCTGGGCGCGCTACGCCTTCCCGGAGCTCACCTTCGAGGCCGACGGGGTGGCGGGGAGCGCCACCGGCGTCGCGGTCTGCAACCTGAGCGCCTACGCCGGCCGGTACCGGCTCGTCCCCGGCGGGAGCTGGACGGATCGCCGTCTCGACCTCTTCCTCTTCCACGGCCGGAGCCGCCGGGCCGCCCTCGGCTTCGCGCTCGCCCTCGTCGGCGGCCGCCACGCGGGGCGCGCCGACGTCGCCTTCCGGACGGTGGAGACGGTCACCCTCACCGGCCCCGCCCCGCTCACGCTCCAGCTCGACGGCGACCCTGTCTCCCTCGCGCCGCCGCTCGCGATCCGCCTCGCGCCGGCGCGGCTCGTCCTCCTCGCGCCGCGCGGCTGACCCGGCCCACCCCGCGGCGCGGTGCGCGAGCGGAGCGCAGCACGGAGAATCGCCGCATGAGCGAGACGACCCGCCCCCCCCACTCCCTCGATCCGATCCTCTCTCCCCGCACGGTCGCCATCGTCGGCGCCTCGCGCCGCCGCGACACGCTCGGCTGGGTGCTCATCCACAACCTCGTGCGCGCGGGGTTCGAGGGGACCCTCTATCCGGTCAACCCGAAGGCGAGCTCGATCCACTCGCTCCGCTGCTACCCGTCGCTCGCGGCGATCCCCGAGCCGATCGACCTCGCGGTGATCCTCGTCCCGCGGGATGCGGTCGCCGGGGTGATCGACGAGTGCATCGCCCTGGGCGTGCGCGGCATCGTGGTGATCACCGCCGGCTTCTCGGAGACCGGCGCCGAGGGGCGGGCGCTCGAGGAGGAGCTCAGCGCGCGGGTTCGCGCCGCCGGCGGGCGGCTGGTCGGCCCGAACTGCATGGGGGTCTTCAACACCGCCGCGGACGTCCGGCTCGACGCGACCTTCTCCCCGACCCCGCCGCTGCCCGGCGCGATCGGCTTCGTGAGCCAGTCCGGGGCGCTCGGGGTGGCGGTGCTCAACATCGCCGCCGGGCTCGGCCTCGGGCTCTCGCAGTTCGTCTCGGTGGGCAACACCGCCGACGTCTCGGCCAACGACCTGCTCGAGTACTGGGAGGACGATCCGGGGACGCGGGTGATCTGCATGTACCTCGAGTCGTTCAGCGACCCGAAGCGGTTCGTCGAGATCGCCCGGCGGGTGTCGCGCAAGAAGCCGATCGTGCTGGTGAAGTCCGGACGCACCGCGGCCGGGGCGCGGGCCGCGTCGAGCCACACCGGCGCGCTCGCGAGCAGCGACTCGACCGTCTCCGCCTTCCTCGATCAGTGCGGGGTGCTGCGCGCCGAGACGATGGACGAGCTGTTCGACATCGCCCGCGCCTTCGAGCGGTCGCGGCCGCCGCGGGGGCGGCGGGTCGGGATCCTCACCAACGCCGGGGGGCCGGGGATCCTCGCCACCGACGCCTGCGTCCAGTACGGCCTCGAGGTGCCGCCGCTCGCCGCCGCGACCAGGGAGGCGCTCGGCTCGTTCCTCCCGACCGTGGCGAGCATCGACAACCCGGTGGACATGATCGCCTCGGCCACCGCCGAGCAGTACGCCCTCTCGCTCGGCGCCCTGCTCGCCGATCCCGCCCTCGACGCGGTGCTCGCGATCAACGTCAACCCGCCGCTCGGCGACCCGCACGAGATGCTCGGGCGGATCGCCGAGGTGGCGCGCACCCACGAGAAGCCGGTCTTCGCGGTGATGATGACCCGCGACGAGTTCCACGCCGAGATCCGCGACCGGCCCGGGCTGCCGCCGGTCTACGCCTTCCCCGAGACGGCGGCGCGCGCCCTCGCGCGGCTGGCCGCCTGGGGCGAGTGGCGCGCGCGCCCCGCCGACGCGCCGGCGCCCGACCTTGCGCTCGACGACGCCGCGATCGCCGCCGAGCTCGCCGGCGCCGAGGCCGACGGCTACCTGCCGCCCGAGCGCGCCTTCCGCGTCCTCGAGCTCGCCGGGATCCCGGTGGCCCGCTACCGGCGGGTCGAGCCCGCGGCCGACGCCGCCGCGGCGGCGGGGGCGGCCGCCGCCGAGCTCGGCTTCCCGGTCGTGCTCAAGGCGGTCGCCGCGGGGCTGGTGCACAAGAGCGAGCTCGGCGCCGTCGCCCTCGATCTGCGCTCCGCCGCCGACGTGGAGGCCGCCGCCCGGGGGATGGAGGGCCGCCTCCGGGCCGCCGGCCTCACCCCCGGCGGCTTCTTCCTCCAGGAGATGGTGCGGGGCGGCCAGGAGGTGATCTTCGGCCTCTCCACCGACCCGAAGCTCGGGCCGCTGCTGATGTTCGGCCTCGGCGGCAAGTACGTCGAGGTCTTCCGCGACGTCCGCTTCGGGGTCACGCCGCTCACCCCCGCCGAGGCGCGGGCGATGGTGCTCGGCATCCGGGGGCGGCCGCTCCTCGAAGGGGTGCGCGGCGAGGCGCCGGCCGACCTCGATCAGCTCGTCGACGTGCTCCTGCGCCTCCAGCGGCTCGCGCTCGCCCATCCGCGCCTGCACGAGCTCGACATCAACCCGTTCCTGGCGGGCGGCGGCGGGCGCGCCTGCGCCCTCGACGCCCGCCTGCGGGTCGCGCCGCCGGCCGGCGGCTGAGCCGCGCTCCCGGGCCCGGGAACCGGGCGGATAGAATCGCCCGGAACCGACAGAAGGGGGGACCGCCTTGGGAGTGGTCAAAGATCCGAGCAGTCTCGGCGAGTTCGCGCTTTTCCGCGGCCTCGCGCCCGCCGACCTCCAGCGCATCAACGAGCGGCTCCACCGCCGCGTGGTGCCGGCGGGGACCAACCTGATCATCGCCGACCAGCCGGGCGAGGTCGTCTATCTGCTCGTCGAGGGGACGGTGAAGATCCTCGTCGAGCAGCCGGCCGCCCGCGAGGTGATCCTCGCCTTCCTCGGCCATGGCGACACGGTGGGCGAGATGAGCCTCGTGGACTCCGCGGGCCGGTCGGCCAACGTCCTGACCATCGGCGAGTGCACCTTCTACTGGATGAACCGCGCCGCCTTCCAGGAGTGCCTCGCGATCCCCGGCTTCTCGAACAACCTGGTGCGGCTCCTCTGCGCCCGGCTGCGGCTCGCCAACGAGCAGATCCAGTCGCTCTCGAGCCTCGACGTCGCCGGCCGGATCGCCCGGCAGCTGCTCGCCTTCGCCGAGCGGTACGGGCAGGAGGAGGAGCGGGGGACGCGGATCTCGCTCCGCCTCACCCAGAGCGACCTCGCGCAGCTCGTCGGCGCCTCCCGCGAGCGGGTCAACCAGATCATGGTCGATCTGCGGCAGAAGGGGCTGATCGCGCTCGAACCCGGCCAGCAGCTCGTGGTGCTCGACGCGGCCGGCCTCGCCCGGCTCTGTCACTGAGCCCGGGCCGCGCGCCGCGCCCTAGCCCAGGCGCAGGAAGTGCCAGCGCTGATCGCCCTGCCGGGGCGCGAAGACCTCGGCGGCGACCAAGGGCGCGTGCGCGCGCAGCACCCGCGCCACGCTCTCGCCGCCCGCCACCGCCGCGATCGCGCCGGCCACCTCCGGCCCGCCGCGCGAGAGCAGCGTCTGCCAGACCGCCTGCCGGATCGAAAGGCTGCCGCTCATCCGCACGTTGCCGAGCCGGGGGAGCTCCCGGCGCAGCAGCGCGATCCGCTCCGTGAGGCTCGCCTCGCTCGCCATCGGCTCGCGCTGCCAGGGGGTATACGGCTTCGGGACGAAGACGTTGACCCCGAGCAGGAGCGTGCCCGCCCGCCCGGTCGGCCGGGTCTCGGCGAGCATCACCTCCCGGCAGGCGGCGGCGAGCGCGACGATCCCCTCGACGTCGGCCATCGTCTCGCCCGGCAGGCCGACGATGAAGTAGAGCTTCACCTCCCGGAAGCCGTGCCGGAAGATCAGCCGGACCTTCTCGAGCAGGAGCTCGTTGGGCACCGGCTTGTTGAGCAGGCGGCGGAGCCGGTCGGTGCCGGTCTCGGGCGCGAGGGTCAGCGAGCGGGCGCCGGAGGCGTGGAGGGCGGCGAGCACCCCCTCGGTCACCGCCGGGATGCGGATCGAGGAGACCGCCGCCCGCATGCCGAGGCCGACCGCGGTGGCGAGCAGCCGTTCGATCTCCGGGTGATCCCCGACCGCGGTGGCGACGAAGCCGAGCTGGTCGGTCACCTCCCGGGCCCGGGCGATCGCCGCGAGGAGGAACTCGGTCGGGTGGGCCCGGAACTTCCCCATCCCGAAGCTCGCCCAGCAGTAGCGGCACTTCTCCGGGCAGCCGCGCGACATCTCGATCAGGAACTTCTCCGCGAACTCGGTGTGCGGGGTCACGAGGCAGCTCGTGGGCAGATGGCCGGGCGCCCGCATCTGGGCGGCGGTGAGCTCGAGCTTCCGGAGCTTCTCCCCCGCGGCGAGCGCTTCCGGGTCGTGGTGCGCGGGGACGAAGAAACCGGGCGTGGCCGCCAGCCGCGCGAGCACCCCCTCCCGCTCCTTCTCCTCGGCGAGCGCCGCCTGGAGCGCCGGCAGGAGGTTCTCGGCCGCCCCGAGCGCGAAGAGATCCACGAACGGCGCCATCGGCAGCGGGTTGATCGCCGCGCAGGCGCCACCCAGGATGACGAGCGGGTCGCCCGGCCCCCGCTCGGTGCGCCAGAGGGGGATCCCGGCGCGCGCGAGCAGCTGGAGCAGCCCGACGTAATCCTGCTCGAAGGAGACCGAGAAGGCGACGGCGCCGAACTCGCCGAGCGGCGTCTCGTTCTCCACCGAGCGGGGCATCCCCTCGTGATCGAGGAAGAAGCGCTCGGCGACCCAGTCGGGGGTGCGGTGGATCAGCTCGTAGACGCGCTGGAAGCCGAGGCTCGACATCCCGATGTGGTACCGGTTCGCGTAGGCGAGCGCGAGCCGGTGGCGGCCGTGGCGCGGGAGCGCGACGGCGGCGCGCTCGGCGGCACGCAGCGGGGCCCAGGAGCCGGAGGGGCGCGGACGCCTCATCGGAGGGCCGATTCTAGCCACCCGGCGCGGAGCGCTAGACTGCGAGGAGATGCGTGCCCTCCGCTCCCTCCCCCTTCTCCTCCTCGGCCTCCTCGCCGGCCTCGGGCCGGCGCCGGCCGGCGCGACGAGCGGCTGGCAGCGGAAGGTCGAGCCGGCGCTGCTCGCCGCCGTCGCGCACGGCAGCGCCGAGGCGCTCATCGTCCTCGGCGAACAGGCCGACCTCACCCCCGCCGCCGCACTGCCCACCCGGGCCGAGAAGGGGCGGTTCGTGGTAGCGCGCCTCCAGCGGACCGCCCGCGAGCAGCAGGCGGGGCTCCTCGCCGAGCTCGCCGCCCGCGGCATCGCCCACCAGCCGTTCTGGGTCGCCAACTTCGTCGCCGCCCGGCTCGACGCTCCGGCGCTCGCGGCGGTGGCGGCCCGCGACGAGGTCGCCGCCGTCGAGCTGAGCGGCCGCTTCTCCCTGCCCCCGGCCCCCGCCGAGACGCCGCCCCGGCCCGAGAGCCCGGACGGGGTCGAGTGGGGGCTTGCGAAGGTGCAGGCGCCGGCGGTCTGGGCGCTCGGGATCCGCGGCCAGGGGGTGGTCGTCGGCGGCCAGGACACCGGCTACGAGTGGAACCACCCCGCCCTCCGGGAGCAGTACCGGGGGTGGAACGGGAGCTCCGCCTCCCACGCCTTCCACTGGCACGACGCCATCCACGCCGGCGGCGGCAGCTGCGGCGCCAACTCCCCCGAGCCGTGCGACGACCACGGCCACGGCACCCACACCGCGGGGACGATGGTGGGCGACGACGGCGGGACGAACCAGATCGGCATGGCCCCGGCGGCGCGGTGGATCGGCTGCCGGAACATGAACCAGGGCTACGGCACCCCGGCGACCTACAGCGAGTGCTTCCAGTGGTTCCTCGCCCCCACCGACCTCGCCGGGCAGCACGGCGATCCCGCCCTCGCCCCGGCGGTGATCAACAACTCCTGGGGCTGCCCGCCGTCGGAGGGGTGCACCTACCCGGAGATCCTGCGCACCGTCGTGGAGAACGTCCGCGCCGCCGGGATCGTGGTCGTCGCCTCGGCCGGCAACTCGGGCTCCTCCTGCGCGACCGTCCAGGATCCGCCGGCGATCTACGCGGCCGCCTTCACGGTCGGCGCGACCGACGCCAACGACACGATCGCCGGCTTCTCGAGCCGCGGCCCGGTCACCGTCGACGGCAGCGGCCGCCTCAAGCCCGACATCGCCGCCCCCGGCTCCTCGGTCCGCTCCGCGATCCGCGGCGGCGGCTACGGGACGATGAGCGGCACCAGCATGGCCGGCCCCCACGTGGCCGGCCTCGTGGCGCTCATCCTCTCGGCCGCCCCCGCCCTCGACGGCCGGGTCGAGACGATCGAACGGCTCATCGCCCGATCGGCCGTCCCCCTCGGCACCTCCCAGCTCTGCCACCCCGACATCCCCGCCGGCGCCGTCCCCAACCCCACCTTCGGCCACGGCCGGATCGACGCCCTCGCCGCCGTCGCCGCCGCCCTCGACTGGATCTTCGAGGACGGCTTCGAGGGCGGGGAGCTGCCGGGGGGGTGGGTCCTGGGAGAGTGACGCCTTCCTGCTCGTCAGGGTGGGAACACCGCCCGGATTCCCGGTTCTTCAGATTATGATGATCTGCCGCCCAGGCTTGGCTATCTCGTTGTAGAGTCCGGCCTTCGGAGGGCGAACAGGCATCTGTGGCCACGAACCAGCCTTACCGTGATCGGGACGATCCCGCGAAGGCAGCTGAACCGAAAGGAGCAGAGACGAGATGAATAGGAGACGGTTCACGGGCGTTGGCGCCCTGGCGGTATTCGGCGTCTTGCTCGCCTTCACCGCTACCGCGGCTTTCGCCGCCAACACGATCACGGTGCCCGCCGGATCGGGTGGTGGTACCTGCGGCCCCGGGAATTACAACAGCGCTCGCTTCTCGGGCGACTGCGGGGCACAGGTGACCTTCGACGGCTCCACCAACTCCGCCTTCGTCCAGGACAACTCTCCGGCTGCCGAAGCGACTTACAGCGTTCGCTTCTATGTGAATCTTCGCGAAGCGACCACCGCGGGTGACGGTTACGATCTGTTCGTAGCCGCTTCCGGCACGGAACCTGTCGCTACGAACCCCATCCCCGCCAACGCCTCACGCTTCCGTGCTTTCCTCACACCCGCCACTTTCGGTGAAGAGACCCTCTTCATCGCGGCCCGGAAGTCCGACAATACGGAGATCACCTCTGCGGGAATTCCGCTCAAGCATGGCTGGCACAGCATCGAGGTGCGCTGGCTGCGCTCCGACTCCAGCTCGACAAACGGAAAAGTCGAGCTCTGGGTGAACGGTGTGAAGAAGACCGCGGAGATGGCAGCTTTCGCGGCTTTCAACAACAACATCTCCGGGAGCGGGATCGACTACGTTCGGTGGGGAGCGGTCGCCGGAGTCGACGGGGGCAGTGGCAAGCTCCTGATGGATGATTTTGTCTCGCAGCGGTCGGGCTACATCGGGCCTGTTCAGGCCTTCACGGACGTTCCGTTCAGCCACCAGTTCTTCAAGGAGATCCAGGGTTTCTATGCAAGCGGAGTCACCACCGGCTGCACGAACAGCCCCCTTGCCTACTGTCCGACGAACCCGGTGAACCGCGGGGCTATGGCGGTCTTCATCATGCGCGCGAAGGCCACCCATCTGGACCACAACCCCAACTACAACCCCCCGCCGGCCGTCGGAATCTTCCACGATCCGGAGTTCGACCCCGCTCTTTGCGGTGGCACCCCGTCGGGTTGTTCCCTTCTCTGGATGGAACCCTGGGCGGAAGCTCTCTACAATGCGGGTATCACCACCGGCTGTGACAACAACCCTCTCCGCTACTGCCCGGGCAATGTGACCAATCGCGGAGCCATGGCGGTCTTCATCCTGCGGGCGCTCGAGGGAGCCAGCTATGCGCCTCCAGCGGCCTCGGGTGTCTTCACGGATCCCGAGTTCGACCCCGCTCTTTGCGGTGGCACCCCGTCGGGTTGTGCCCTCCTCTGGATGGAACCCTGGGCAGAGGAGCTCCTGAACCGCGGTATCACCAGCGGTTGCAATGGGCCCACGATGTACTGCCCCGGGAACGGTACTCTCCGTCAGGCGATGGCCGCTTTCCTTTCGCGGGGCTTCGCGATCCCCTATCACTTCGTCGGTCCCTGATCCAAGCTCCTTTTCCGAATCCCTGTGGTCTCGGTATCTCCGGATGCCGAGACCTTTTTCTTATCCGCAACCTGCGTCTCACCCCGCCAGTCAACCCGGGAATTCTCGGCGGCGTCCGCGCTCCCTCTCGCCGTTTGGCGAACCAGATAGAGTACGGGCATGCTCCTCGTCTGCTCGTCCGGCCGCTGTGCAACTCTCGCTCTTTGTGAGGCAATCAACCGCTTCACCTCTGCGCAGATGGAGCATGAACCGGCGCCGCGGCTGCTGCGAGAGTCCTGGCTCTGTCATCTCGGCCTCGACTACTGGACGCCACTCCTTTCTGGGCGGATCGCCTTCTTCCGGGAACGTCTCGGCGAGCGATACGGCCAAACCCTTCGCGCGGCCCCCCTTCTGCCGGACCTGGCACATGCGCTCTCCTCGGCGCGATTCGTCCTCCTCTTCCGGGAGCCGGACGCCTACGTTCGTTCTGCTTCCTCTCGCGGCGTTCTCGCCCGCGGCGACGAGTGGGATCTCTATCGTCTGATGCCGCTCGACGTCGATCTCAGCGAGCATTCCAGAGCCGAGCGCATCGGCCTGCACTGGCTCTCGGTGAACACCCATCTCGTCTCTTTCGCGAAGGCTTTCCCGGAGAGGAGCCTTGCCATCGTCGTTGCGCATCTCGAGGACGACCTCGCCTCGATCGTCTCCTTCGCTGACTGGCGTGTCGACGACTACCCCAGCCTCTCCCGCCATCTGGTATCTCGCCCGAACGCCGGGGGTGTTCCTGGCTTTCCTGTCGAGGATCCGGCTTCCATTCGTCACGAAATCCGGGATCGGCTCACGATTCTCTGGTCCGAGATCTGCTCGATCGCTGCGAACCAGCAACCCACTGGTATTTCCTGAATGGAAGCTGGTCCGGAGCCAGCTCGCTCGCGGGATTCACCACAGAACGGCGATATCGAACCCGGCACCTCCGCGGCGCATCTGGCCGTCGGATGGCTCAGATATCACCGTCTGTCGCTCTCGATCAGCGGATTCCTTCCCGGACGATACTGCGCACGCGGCGCAGGAAGCCACGCACCGGTCCGGGAGCCATGTTCACCAACCGCCTCGCGAAGGAGCGCGTTGGCAGAGGCCTCTCCTCGGGTGAAGACACCTGTGGCGCCTTGCCGGCGTCCGGCGCACGTTCAGCTGCCGCGACCCATCTGCAGAGCGGGGCGGTCGTAGCCGCATACGAGAGGTTCTCGGCAACGTAGCGCTTGGCGACGACCGCGCGTTCTCTGGAGCTCCTGGGGTTCCGCGCCGTCTCTACGAGCAGGGCCGAAAGGGCCTCGACATCGCCTACCGGGAAAACCGCACCCAGGCTCTCGGATGCGAATAGATCGCCCAGGTCTCCGATCCGGTTGTAAGCGACCGGCAACCCGAACGCCAACCACTGAACGACTCGATTCTTGCTGCCGAGCTCACCCTCATAAATGGCTCGTTCCGTCAGAACGCCGAGATCGGCGTCGTTCCAGATACTCGGTATCTCAGAGGTCGGTCGCCAGCCCAGCAGGTGGAAGCGTTGCCGATGCTCGGATGTCGCACAGAGGGCCTTGAATCTCTGGTAGGTGGATTCGTCATAGCCCGGTACTTCCGCGCCCGTCGAGACGAAATGGATCCGCGGCTCTTCCGACATTGCCTTCGTCAGTGCCCGATAGATCACGTCGACGTCACTCCAGACGTTGTAGCTGCCGCTCCACAGGACCACGAAAGCATCTTCTGGAACGAGCTTCGACCGCAGGGTGCCGGCGCTCAGCGTCGGTTCCGGATACGGATCCTGCGAACACGGCAGCACTTCGATGAACTCATAGCCGCAGGTCTCGGCAGTCAATCGGCCTATCGCTCCGAGCTCTCCGATCGCAGCCAACCGCTGCCGGCCGGAGACGACCGAGAACTTGTCCGCGCGACGGAGTACCGGCTCGAGCAGACCCCAGAAATGAGACAGCAGGCGATTGTCGCGGTCAAGGGCTGCCTTCGCCTGAGCCTCAGCCATGACGTGGCCGAACTGATCGGCCCACAACGGCAGGTTTCCGGCATGGCGGGCAAGCGCATTCGATCCATAGATCGTCGCTCCGACCAGTACCTCGGGGTCGTACTCCCGAATCACCTCCCCGACAACGTCGCCCTTCAGAAAGCTATGATCATCAACGCGGAGGATCTCCACGCCCTCCCGGGTATCCCTGGACGTCTGCTCGGCCTTCGTATAGGCATCGCCGACCCGCATCGCCACGATTTGGACTTCATGTCCGGCTTGAACCAGGCCGCGCGCGAACTGCCAGGTGCGAATGCCGGGGCCATAGTTCTTTTGCAACTCCTCGAACGGCAACGGCGCGACACCCCCCAGGAGTACTCGGCTCATCTCTTACCTTCTCCCAAACGGCGGAGCTACCTTTCCTTCTGTTTCGGGCAGGACGATCTCCGGAACCGATCCGGCGGGACGGAGAAGAGAGAGCCACGCGCCGCTGCGGGGCCTTTCCAGACCGTTCCGCCGCAATTCGGGCAACTTGATCAGGCCGCCCGCCCAGGCACGCGCCTGGAGCCGTGCCTCGTCCCAGCAGCGGTAACGCAAGCGTCGAACGAATACCCCGAGCTGGCCCATCAGATACCGGGGTACCGCGCGAGCCAGCAATCTCGGGGGCCAGTGTGCCGCCATCACCAGCAGCTGATTGCGCCAGCTCAGATATCGCTTGAAGCTACTCCATTGGCCTGCGGTGGCTGAGATCCGGTGGGCCATCACTGCCTCAGGCAGGTTCCGCACTGTGAACCCATGCCGCCAGGCTCTCAGACAGAGATCGATATCCTCGTAGTAGAACCCGTACACCTCGTTCCAGCCACCGATGGCCCGGAACAGCTCGGGTCTGATCATGAGAGCCGCCCCGGTGACCGCGACGACCTCCCTCGACTCCGGCAGCTCCCCATATCCGGCCAGCGATTGACCAATACCTTCGTCCCATGCTTCGGCGAGCATGGTGACGTTGAGTCCGAGGCTGTTGAGGTGGTCTTCGGCTCCCCAGATCACGAGGCGCGGTCCCAGCACTCCACAGGCGGGTTGCAGCATCAGGTGATCGACCATTCGGCGAATCGCCTCCGGGCGAACCGCGACGTCGTCGTTGAGAAAGAGAAGATAATCGGCAACCCCGAACAGCCGATTCGCGTGGCTGATGCCGGCGTTATTGGCAGCGGCGAACCCTACGGGCTCATCGCAGTCGAGCACTCCGACCCGTCCTGTCTTGGACGACCAATCGGGCACCTGCGGTGCCTGCGCGCCGTTGCGCACGATCACCACCCGCAGGCAGACATCGACGCTCTCCAGGAGTTCCCGTAAGCAATGATCGAGCACATGCGCATCGCGAGAGAAGACGATCACCACCTGAACGATCGGTCCGTTCGCGCGAGCACGCTCCACGCGCAAACGATTGACTTCCTCCTCGATACAACTCCGCAGTTCTTCCGTCTGCGCACGTTGTGCGGACAGTTCTCTCTCCAGGTGCTGGATATGAGACCGGGCAGCCTCCCGCTCCAGCTCGAACCCGACGCGTTCGGCAATGCGAAATCCGTACTCGGCATGCGCGCGGATCATCGTGGAATGTGCCCTGGCGACGGACTCGTTCTGACACCATGGGCGCAGCTTCTGCGGAATCACCAAAATCTCTTCCACTGCCTTCGCGGCCTTCTCGAGTGCACCCTTGACGATCGCCCGGTCAGCCGCGAGGATGGAGTGCCAATCCACGGAGCTGTCAGAAAGCGCCTCGAGATCGGCCGCAATCTCGCTCACGGCGCCGAGGCGCCGACGGGAAAGACCTCGCTCGTCGAGGAAACGGCCGATCTTCCCGGCGTAGTCGAGGGTCAGAAACGGCACGCCGGCGACGTACGCGAAGATCGTGGCATGGAGCGAGGCGCTGACAACCGCACGCGCACTGCGAATCCAGGCAAATGCTTCGTCCGGGTCACGAGGCCGAAGGAGCGGCAGACCCGTTGCCCTTGACAAGTGTTCGAGCAGTGCGAAGTCGGAGTTGTATGCGGTGAAACTGAGCAGAGCCGCCTGCGGTCCGAGCATGCCCAGAATGGAGCGGACCTCTTCGAGGAGATCGGCCGCAGGCACACCAGCGTGCAGGTGAACCAGGGTGCGTCCCTCCGCCGGAGAGACATCACGCGGCTCCGCATGCTCGTCGATCAGCAGGGTCACGCAGGGAACGACTTCGACCCCTTCCCCAGCGTCCAGCAGCGCCTCGCGATCCGCTCGGGATCGAACCGAAGAGAAGAGGTATTCGGCGAGATGAGTGCCTTCAGGGCGCCCGTTGGTGCCGACGCCGAACAGCACATGCTGCCCGGGCTGGCGAAAGCAGTCGTAGTAAGGGTGACCGATCGGATGCAGGAGCTCGCCTCCGGCGATCCAGAGAAGTGCCAGATCGTCAGGAAAACGGCGCCCCGGATGAACTGCTGCCACCCTGCCTGAGAACCCAAGGCGCTTGAGGCACCGACGAGCGACAACGCCCACAGCGATGTCGCCAGTGTTCTCGCTGAGGGCATCCCAGAGCAGGCCGATCTTATGAGTCAGCATCTCTCGCTCCATGGCCGACGAGAGGCGTATTCGTCGGCGAAACCACCCGGTGCCGGTACCACCGACCGAAGGGGAGGCGTCAAGAGCTCCGCCGTGGCGTCGTGGGCGCAACCTTCACGATTCGGGATGAGCGCAACGGCGTATGAAGACGCGCTGACGAGAGGCGCTCGGCCTGAGGCTCGCCTCCCGCAGCATCGAATGCATCTTGCAAGGACCATGTCTCCTCTCCGAGAGCGAAAACGCACGTGACCCAAAGGGACAACCCCAGAGACGAAGGAGAAGGGAACGACTGCGGAGAACGCCTCTCCAAGTCATTGCCATTCTCTCCCAAACCGCACCACGCGAGACAGAACCACCTCCGGATCGGCCCGGGCTGGCCGAGCTGAGCGATCCCGATAACCCCGAGTCACTCTCTAAGACTCCCTTTCGCTCCGCCCGCTTCCGCCCCGTTGTGGCCGGTTTCACAGCCACGCGAGCGGTGTTCCGCTACGCTCGGCGGCAGGAGGTCCGACAGATGACTCGAATCCGTCCGCGCCCGCGGCGCGGGATCGCCGTACTCTTTTCGCCGCCGACCGCGCTGCTCGGTGCGTTCCTCGCTCTCTCCACTCCCGCCGCAGCCGCGCTCCAGCTCGCGCCTCTCGTCACCGGCCTCAACGCCGGCGCGTACGCGGGCGACTCACCGATCGCCTTCGTCGATCCGGACGACGGCACCGCCCACCGGCTGATCGTGATGCACAACGGCCGGGTCCTCTCCTGGGGACCTGGCGGGATCGCCGCCACGCCGTTCCTCGATCTCTCGACGGCCACCGGAGAGGGGAAGGTGCTCGCCTCGGGGGCGAGCTCCGAACGGGGGCTGCTCGCGCTCGCGGTCGATCCGAACTACCCGAGCAACGGCCACTTCTACGTCTACTACACCGCGACGAACTGGGACGGCGCCGGGCCGCTCGCCGCCGGCGACGTCGTGATCGAACGGTACACGCGCAGCGCCGCGAACCCGCTCGTCGCCGACCCCGCCTCGGCCCGGGTGATCCTCTACATTCCGCACTCCTCCTCGTCGAACCACAACGGCGGCTGGCTCGCCTTCGGCCCCGACGGATACCTCTGGATCTCGACGGGCGACGGCGGCGGCGGCTGCGACTCGACGGGCCCGGCGGCGGGGGTGGGCGACCCCACCTTCCCGGCCGGCAACTCCTGGCGCTACGACGGCTCGCACTACAGCCCCGCCGCCTCCCATCCGGGCCGTTACCTGCTCGGCAAGCTGCTGCGGCTCGACGTGAGCGGCGACGATTACCCGTCCGACCCGCTGCGCAACTACCGCATCCCCGCCGACAACCCGTTCGCCGGACCGCTCTTCGGCGCCGACGAGATCTGGGCCCGGGGGCTGCGCAACCCGTTCCGCTTCAGCTTCGACCGCGCGACCGGCGATCTCTGGATCGGCGACGTCGGCCAGGGGAAGTGGGAGGAGGTCGACTGGCGGCCGTTCGGCACCCCCGGCGGCGACCATTACGGCTGGCTCTGCCGGGAGGGGTTCGTCGCCTCCTCGGTGAGCCCCTCGAGCTGCTCGCAGACGAACTGCCCGCCCGCGAGCGCCGGGCTCGTCGATCCGCTCTTCGCCGGCGACCATGCCGACGGCTGGTGCTCGGTGATCGGCGGCTACCGGTACCGCGGCTCACGGGTGCCGGAAGCGGTGGGCGACTACCTCTTCGCCGACTACTGCCACGGCGATCTCTGGGGCGGCACCCCGAGCGGGTCGGGGTGGAGCTTCTCGCAACGGCTCACCGGGCCGTTCGGGGTCTTCTCGCTCGCCGAGGACCACCTGGGCGAGCTCTATCTCGTCAACGGCGCCACCGGGGTCGTTTCCTGCCTCCACGACGGCGACGGCTGCTTCTGGAGCCTCTGGACCGGACTCGGCGAGGACGGCTTCGAAAGCGGCGACCTCTCCCGCTGGCACGCAAGCGCCCCCTGAGGGCGGGCGCGCTCAGCGCTCCGGGCGCGGCAGCAGGCGGGCGGCGAGGAGGCCGAGCAGGGGGTAGACGACGAGGCCGACGCGCGCCTGCTGGCTCCACGGCTCGCCCGGCAGGTGGGCGAGCGCGACGACGGAGAGCAGCGTGAGCGGGCCGCGGAAGATCCAGGCGAGCAGCCCCGCCGCGACCCCTTCGCCGAACCAGCCGCCGCCGCGGCCGCGGAAGAGGAGCACGAGGAGGAGGAGCGCCAGGGCGTCGAGCGCCCAGGCGCCGACCTGCAGGGCACCGGGCAGGCGCCCGGCGCTCACCCCCACCCAGGCGAGCGGGGCGGTGCTCGGGGCGTAGCCGGCCTTCTCGATCACGAAGGTGGCGACGCCGAAGGCGAGCAGCAGCACGAGGAAGGCGAGGAGCAGGGAACGGAACATCGGCCGCATCATACCCGCCCCCTTGGTAGACTCGCCGCCGTTTGCCCATGACCACGCCCTGGCTCCTGGCGCTCGCCTACACCCTCGGGACGATCCTCGTCCTCGTGGTGCCGATGCTCCTCTTCGGGCGCGAGCTGCGGGTGCGCTGGCTGCGCGTCGCGTTCCACCTCTGGGTGCTCGCGGTCGGCGGCTTCGTCTTCCTCGTCGCCGCCGATCTCTACCTCGCCTGGCCCCGGCTCTGGCAGGGGCTCGGGGTCGCGGTGCTCACCCTCGGGGCGCTCGTCGGCTACCACCTCCTGCTCTGGGCGCTCGCGCGCCGGCCCCCCGCGCCCGGGGCGCTTCCCCCGGCGCCGAAGCTGGTCCGCGACGTCGTCGGCTGGGGGATCGTCATCGGGGCGTTCATGGCCGGGCTCGCGCTGTTCGGGGTCACGCGGCTCGGGGCGCTCGTCATCTCCTCCACCGTCCTCTCGGCGGTCATCGGCCTCTCGCTCCAGGACGTGCTCAAGAACCTCGCCGCGGCGATGGCGCTGCAGAGCGAGCGCGCCTTTGCGCGCGGCGACTGGCTGCTCGTCGAGGGGCGGCGGGCGCGGGTGATCGACATGTCGTGGCGGATCACCCATCTGCGCACCTCCGAAGGGCACGATCTCTTCGAGCCGAACGCCGGGCTGGTCATGCAGCGGCTCACGAACCTCGGCAACGGCGATCGCCCCGTGGGCTGGAGCGTCTACGTCGATCTGCCCTTCCACGTGCCGCCGCATCAGGCGAAGGTGGCGCTGCTCGCCGCCGCCCGCGAGGCGCCGGGGGCCGTCGCCGAGCCCGCGCCGCGCGCCTACCTCGAGTCGTACGGCGAGTTCTCGGCCCACTACCGGCTGCGGGTCTGGACCCGCGAGGTCCACCAGCTCCGGCGTTTCATCGACGGCGTCAACAGCCGCATCTGGTACTCCCTCCAGCGGGCGGGCCTGCCGCTCGCCCACCCGGTGCGCAACGTCGAGCTCCACGACCGGGCCCAGGAGGGGCCACGGCGTGAGGCCGAGGAGCAGGCTCGCCGCGCTGCCCGGCTCGCCGAGGTGGAGCTCTTCGCCGGCCTCGCTCCCGCACAGCGCGAGCAGCTCGCCGCGAGCGCCCGTCGCCTCTTCTACGACGACGGCGAGCGGCTCGTCCGGGAAGGGGAGCCGGGCGACTCCCTCCTGGTGATCGACCGCGGGCGGGTGCGCATCCTGAAACGCGATATCGGTACCGGAACGGCCTCCGACCTGCTCCTCGCCACCCTCGGGCCGGGGGAGTACCTCGGCGAGATGTCGCTGCTCACCGGCGAGCCGCGCAGCGCGAGCGTCGTGAGCGACGGCGGCTGCGAGGTGCTCCTGCTCGACCGCGCGGCGGTGGCGCCCCTCCTCGTCGCCGACCCGGCGGTGGCGGAGATGCTCTCGCAGCTCCTCGCCGAGCGGACGGCGGCGACCGCCGCCCGCCTCGAGAGCCGGGCCGCGCGTGCCGTCACGCCTCGCGAGCCGACCGACAGCGGCCTGCTCCTGCGTTCGATTCGGGCGCTCTTCGGTCTCGATCGGCGCTGACCGGGCTCAGCCGGCCGCGGCCGGCCGTGCCGTCCGGGCCGCGAGCCAGTCCGGAAGCTCCACCACCCCGTCGAGGATCGCGGCCGGATCGCTGGCGGCGAGCCGCTCGCGACCGTGGGCGCCGGAGAGGAGCCCGACCGCCGCCATTCCGGCGGCCCGCGCCATCTCGAGATCGAAGCTCGTGTCGCCGACCATCAGCGCCTCGCCGGGCGGGATGCCGAGCTCGGCGCAGAGGGAGAGGAGCATCTCCGGATGCGGCTTCGGAGGCGCTTCGTCACCGGAGCGGGTGGCCCGGAAGAGCGGTCCGATCCCGGTGGCGGCGAAATCCGCCTCGAGCCCGCGCCGGCTCTTGGCGGTCGCCACCGCCAGCAGGTAGCCGGCGGCCGCGAGGCTCTCCACGGTCGCGCGAGCGCTGGGGAAGAGGGTGATCCGCTCGCGGTAGGTGCCGAGCCAGAGCTCCCGGTAGGCCGCCGTCAGCGCGGTGATGAACTCCTCGTCCGCCTCCGGGAAGAACTGTGCGAGCGAGTCGCGCAGCCCGAGCCCGATCGCCCCCCGGATCGCCGCGAGCGGCGGCAGCGGGAACCGGTCGACCACCGCGAGCGCGGCATGGGTGCAGTCGACGATCGCCGGAATCGAATCGGCGAGCGTGCCGTCCCAGTCGAAGACGACGAGGCGATACGGAGTGGGAGTGGAAGCCGGCATCGGAGCGGACCCGCAAGGGGCGACGCGACTCTATCAACCCGGTCGCGACCGACGAGAGCGCGCCACCCTCGCGGCGCTGGCCACCCGCCGGCCGGCCGCCCTTCGTCAGCTCTGATCTGCTCCGGGGCGCCCCTTGCCGGGCGCCCCGTGAACAGTTCTCTCCGGCGCCCCGCCTTCCCGGCGGGGCGTTCGGTTTTCCGGGCAGTTCGCCCGGGAATCGTTTTCAGACGGAGGCGAGCGGGGTCGCGAGCGGCGGGCCATCCGGACCGGCGGTGAGGAGCTCGCCGGCGACCACGGTGCCGGGAGCGACCTCGACTCCGGGGCCCAGGATCGCGCCGGTGATCCGGGCGCCGGCCCCGACCCGGGCGCCAGGCAGGAGGAGCGAGCCCTCGACCCGCGCGCCCGCGGCGACCGCGGCGCCGGCTTCGAGCACGCTCCCCCGCACCCGGGCGGCGCGGGCGATCGTGGCGCCGGGGCCGAGCCGGACGCCTCCCGGCAGCAGCCCGGCGAGCCCCCAGGCGAGCGCCCCGGCGAGATAGCGGGCCGGGGTACCGAGGTCGTGCCAGGGGCGGCGGGTGGCGAGCGTCTGGAGCGGTTCGCCCGCGGCGAGGAGGGGCTGGTAGAGGGCCTCGACGGTGTCGGCGTACCCTGCACCGACCCGCGCGAGGAGCTCCGGCCGCCAGATCTGCGCGCCGGCGAAGACCCGGCGGCGGGCGAGGCCGGTGACGAGCGCCGCGGAGCGGAAGGCGAGGACGCGCCCGTCGCGGGCGAGGGCGATCCCGCCGCCGAACGCCGCCGGATCGGCGCGGTCGGCCACGAGCAGGGTGGCGGCGGCGGCGGTGCGCCGGTGGCGCGCGGCGAGCGCCCGGAGCGGCCAGCGGCAGAGGCTGTCGCCGTTGACGATCAGGACCTCGTCGGCGGCGGCGAGGAAGTCGCGCAGCGGCCAGACCGCGCCGAGGGTGCCGAGGATCTCCGGTTCGCGGGAGTAGTGGAGCGGCACCCCCCGGTGGTGCGTGCCGAGCGCCGCGGCGATCGCCTCCCCCTGATGGTGGAGGTTGAGCGCGATCCCCTCGCAGCCGGCGGCCACGAGGGCGTCGAGGGTCCAGGCGACGAGCGGGCGGCCCGCGACCGGCAGGAGCGGCTTGGGCAGCGCGGCCGTGAGCGGCCGGAGGCGCCGGCCGAAGCCGGCGGCGAGCACCAGCGCGCGCCGCCGCGGCCGGCTCACGGGAAGAGCATGTCGCGCGGCGCTTCGGGGTGCCGCTCGAGATGCTCCTCGTAGAGCCGCTGGTAGGAGCGCAGGTCGGCCTTGGCGGGGTCGAAGCCGCAGCGGCGGGCGATGACCTCGGCGTTGGCGCCCTCGAACTCCACGAAATCCCCGATCGGCGTGTGGTCGAGCGCGATCATCTCGCCGCCGAGGCGCCACTCCTCCCGGTACTTCTGATACCGGCGCACGACGCGGTAGCCGAGGCTCTCGAAGAGCGCCCGGGCCTGCTCGCCGGAATCGACCCGCATCACGTGCTCCCGGCGCACCTTGACCGCCCCCTCGACCCGCGCCGGGCCCTTGAAGGTCACCTGCGCGCCGCGGCCGTCCTCGCGCAGGCGCAGCATGCAGTCGGCCGCCTGCAGCTCCCCCTGGCGGTCGAAGATCCAGCTGTCCTCGAGCGAGGAGGGGGCGAGCCGCTCGGCCTCGAGCTCGAGCAGGCGGGCGCGCAGCGCCGCGAGCTCGACGCCCGCGAACTTCAGCTCGCGTTCGAGCGGCTCCCGGGGCGACGCCTCTCCCATCCGCTCAGCCTCCCATCCGGTCGAGGAGCCGCACGACCGTCCGGATCCCGTTGTAGTAGTTGCTGATGTTGAACTTCTCGTTGGGCGAGTGGAGCCGGTCGTCCTCGAGGCCGAAGCCGAGGAGGAGCACCGGCACCTGGAGCACCTGGGCGAAGGTGCCGACGATCGGGATCGAGCCGCCGGTGCGGATCCGCACCCCGCGCACCCCCCAGACGTCCTCGAACGCCGCGAGCGCCGCCTCGGCCTCCGGCCCCGTGGCGTCGACCGTCACCGCATCGGCGCCGTGGAGGAACTCGACCTCGACCCGCACCCCGGCCGGGGCGACCTTCGCGACGTGCGCCCGCAGCAGCTCGGCGATCTGCGCCGGGTTCTGATCGGCGACGAGGCGGAAGGAGACCTTGCAGCCGGCCCAGGCGGGGAGCACGGTCTTCGCCCCCTTGCCCATGTAGCCGCCGAAGATCCCGTTGAGATCGCAGGTCGGCCGCGCCCAGGTCCGCTCGAGATAGGTGTACCCCTCCTCGCCGGTGAGCTCGGCGACCTCGAGGTCACGCCGCTGCTCCTCCTCGTCGAAGCCGAGGGCCGCGAACTCCTTCCGCTCCCAGTCGGCGAGCGGGCGCACGGCGTCGTAGAACCCCTCGATCTGGATCCGGCCGGTGGCCGAGTCGCGCAGGCTCGCGACGATCTCGCAGAGCGCGTTGAGCGGGTTCGTCACCCCGCCGCCGTAGACGCCGGAGTGGAGGTCGCGGTTCGGGCCATGGACGCGGATCTCGAAGTAGGCGAGCCCCTTGAGCCCGTAGGTGAGCGCGGGCATCCCCGGCATGTACATCGAGGTGTCGGAGACCACCACCGAGGTGCAGCCGAGCTTCCGGCCGGCATCCTCGCGCACGAACTTCTCGATCGCCTCGCCGCCCGACTCCTCCTCCCCCTCGACGATGAACTTCACGTTCACCGGCAGCCGGCCGCGCTCGGCGAGCATCGCCGCCACCGCCTTGACGTGGGTGTACGACTGCCCCTTGTCGTCGGTGGTGCCGCGACCGACGAGGCAGTCCCCCTCCTCGGTCGGCTCGAACGGGGGGTTGCGCCACTCCTCGAGCGGATCGGCCGGCTGCACGTCGTAGTGCCCGTAGAAGAGGATCGTCGGCTTGCCCGGAGCCCCCAGCCACTCGGCGTAGACGAGCGGATGGCCGGCGGTTTCGATCGTCTCCACGCTGAGCCCGGCATCGCGCAGCTTGCCGGCGAGAAACTCCGCGCACCGCCGGACCTCCGGCGCGTACTCCGGATCGGTCGAGATCGACGGGATCCGCAGGTACTCCTTGAGCTCTTCGAGGTACTGACCCTGCTCACGCTCGATGCGGGCGAGGACATCGCGGCTGTCGGACATGGTGGCTGGTCCTTCCGTTGGAGGTTCCTGAGCGACCCGGAGGCGGGCCGGGACCGGCTCAGTCTAGCAAAGCGGCGGGGGAGGATCGCCGCTCGCGACTGGCGGCGGCGCCACGCTCGCGAGCCGGCGCAGACCGACCGCGTTGACCAGGAAGTGCGCGGCGATCGCCGGGGCGAGCTGGCCGCGGAGGACGACGAGCGCGCCGCAGACGAGCCCCGCCACCAGCGCGAACGCCCCCCAGAGGACGAGATCGCGCCGCGGGCCGGAGTGGAGCAGGGCGAAGAGGAGCGCCGCCGGCCAGAGTCCGAACGTCCCCTGGACGGCGCCGCGGAAGAAGACCTCCTCGGCGAGCGCCGAGAGGAGCGCGAGCACGAGCGCCTCCTCGCGCGAGGTGCCGGCGAGCGCCGCGGCGAGCCGCCGCTCGAGCCGGCGGGCGAGCGGGAGCCATCGCCGCCCGGCGGCCCAGAGGGCGAGCAGGCCGGCACCGGCGGCGACGCCGGCGAGGAGGTCGCCGCCGAGCGCCGCGGGGCGCAGGAAGAGCGTGACCGGGATCGGCCCGCCGCGGGCGAGGCCGATCCAGATCGCTCCCGCACTGCCGAGCAGCAGGTAGAAGCCCGCCGCGAGCGGCAGCAGCCGGGGTCTCAATCGTCGAATCGCCGGCCGGTCGCCGCCCAGTCGGCGAGGAAACGCTCGACGCCGGTGTCGGTGAGCGGGTGGCGGTAGAGCTGGGCGAGCACCTTGAACGGGATCGTCGCGACGTCGGCCCCGAGCGCGGCGGCCTCGACCACGTGCATCGGGTGGCGCACCGAGGCGACGAGCACCCGGGTCTCGAACGGGTAGTTGCCGTAGATCTCGACGATCTCGCCGATCAGCCGCATGCCGCTCTCGCCGACGTCGTCGAGACGCCCGACGAACGGCGAGACGTAGGCGGCCCCGGCCTTGGCGGCGAGGAGCGCCTGCGCCGCCGAGAAGCAGAGGGTGACGTTGCAGCGGATCTGCTCGGCCGCGAACGCCCGCACCGCCGCGAGCCCGGTCGGCGTGAGCGGCACCTTGACCACGACGTTGGGTGCGAGGCCCGCAAGGCGCCTTCCCTCGTCGAGCATCCCGGGCAGGTCGGTCGCGAGCACCTCGCCCGAGACCGGACCCGGCACCAGCCGGGCGATCTCGGCCACCGTCGGCAGATACGGCTTCCCCTCCCTGGCGATGAGGGTCGGGTTCGTCGTCACCCCGTCGACCATCCCCCAGCCGAGGCCGGTCTCGATCTCACGGAGATTGGCGGTGTCGAGGAAGAACTGCATGGCGTGGTCTCCCGTGGCGCGGTGGAAACCGGATCCTATCGCGCCGTCCGCACCCTCCCGGCGGGCGTCTCAGTGGATCGTCGCCTGGGGGCCGTCGTCGGTCTCGTCGCCGCCGTTCTCCTCCTCGCGCTCGACGACCTTGGCGAAGGCGACGAGGCGGTCGGCGGGGTCGAGGTCGATCAGCTTGACGCCCTGGGTGGAGCGACCGCTCTCGCGGATGCCGTCGGCGGCGGTGCGGATGATCATCCCCTCCTGGGTGATGAGCACCACCTGGTCGCCGGTGACGACCTGGCGCACCCCGACCACGCGGCCGGTCCGTTCGGTGACCCGGAGGTTGATCACCCCGAGACCGCCGCGCCCCTGCTCCCGGTAGGCGGCGATCGGCGTCCGCTTGCCGAGGCCGCGCTCGGCGACGGTGAGCACCGCCCCTTCCCGCTCGAGCACCTCCATCCCCACCACCCGGTCGTCCGGCCGGAGCGAGATGCCGCGCACCCCGTAGGTGGCACGCCCCATCGGCCGGCAGTCGGACTCGGGGAACCGGATCGAGTAGCCCTCGGCGGTCGCGAGGAAGAGGTGCTTCTCGCCGTCGGTGATCCGCACCGCGAGGAGCCGGTCCCCGTCGTCGATGTTGATCGCGATGATCCCGCCGGCGCGCGGGTTGCCGTACTCGGCGAGCGCGGTCTTCTTGATCGTCCCCTTCTCGGTCGCGAAGACGAGGTAGCGGTCTGCGGGGAAGTCGCGCACCGCCACCGTGGCGGCCACCCGCTCCTCGGCGGCGAGGTCGAGGAGGTTGACGATCGCCTTGCCCTTCGCCGCCGGCCCGGCCTGCGGGATCTCGTGCACCTTGACCCAGTGCACCCGCCCCGACTGGGTGAAGACGAGCAGGTAGCTGTGGGCCGAGGCGACGAAGAGGTGCTCGACGAAATCCCCCTCCTTGGTCGCCATCCCGGTGCGCCCCTTGCCGCCGCGATGCTGCGCGCGGTAGAGCGAGAGCGGCGAGCGCTTGACGTAGCCGGAGTTCGAGACGGTGATCACCATCTCCTCGTCGGCGATCATGTCCTCGATCGTGATGTCGTGGGTCTCGGGGACGATCTCGGTGCGCCGCGGGTCGCCGTACCGCTCCCGGACCTCGGCGAGCTCGCGCTTGATCTCGGCGAGCAGCAGGGCGTCGGAGCCGAGGATCGCGCGCAGACGATCGATGAGCTGGAGCAGCTCGCGGTACTCGTCGACGAGCTTCTGCCGTTCGAGGCCGGTGAGGCGCTGGAGGCGCATCTCGAGGATCGCCTCGGCCTGCACCTGCGAGAAGCCGAAGACGCTCATCAGTCGCTCGCGGGCGATCGCCGGGGTCTCGCTCGCGCGGATCGTCGCGATCACCTCGTCGAGGACGTCGAGCGCCTTGAGCAGCCCCTCGACGATGTGCGCCCGGTCCTCGGCCTTGCGCAGGTCGAACCGGGTCCGGCGGATGACCACCGTCTTGCGGTGATCGAGGAAATGGACGAGCAGCTCGCGGAGGGTGAGGATCCGCGGCTGGTTGTCGACGATCGCGAGCAGGATGATCCCGAACGTCGACTGCATCTGGGTGAGCTTGTAGAGCTGGTTGAGGATGACCTCCGGGACCTCGCCACGCTTGACCTCGAGGACGATCCGGATCCCTTCCCGGTCGCTCTCGTCGCGCAGGTCGGCGATCCCCTCGATCCGCTTCTCGCGCACCAGCTCGGCGATCTTCTCGATCAGCCGCGCCTTGTTCGTCTGGTACGGCAGCTCGGTGATGACGATCGCCTGCCGGTCGCCGCGGCGGCTCGTCTCGACCGCGGCACGGGCCCGCATCTGGATGATCCCGCGGCCGGTCTCGTACGCCTGCCGGATGCCGTCGACGCCGTGGATGAAGCCGGCGGTCGGGAAGTCGGGACCGGGGAGCGCCCTGAGGAGCCGTTCGAGCGGGACTCCCGGCTCGTCGATCAGCAGCGTGAGCGCGTCGCAGACCTCGCCCAGGTTGTGGGGCGGGATGTTCGTCGCCATCCCCACCGCGATGCCGGCCGCGCCGTTGACGAGCAGGTTCGGCACCTTCGCCGGGAGGACCAGCGGCTCGAGCTCGTTGCCGTCGTAGTTCGGCTGCCAGTCGACGGTCTCCTTGTCGATGTCCCCCTGGAGCATCTCCTCGGCGAAGCGGGTGAGCCGGACCTCGGTGTAGCGCATCGCCGCCGGCGGATCGCCGTCGATCGAGCCGAAGTTCCCCTGTCCGTCGACGAGGGTGGCGCGCATCGAGAAGTCCTGCGCCATCCGCACCACGGTGTCGTAGATCGCGGTGTCGCCATGCGGGTGGTACTTGCCCATGACGTCGCCGACGATGCGTGCGGATTTCTTGTACGGCTTGCCGGCGGTGTTGCCCGCCTCCCACATCCCGTAGAGCACTCGCCGGTGCACCGGCTTGAGGCCGTCGCGCACGTCGGGCAGCGCCCGGCCCACGATCACGCTCATCGCGTAATCGAGGTAGCTGCGCTTCATCTCCTCTTCGATGTCGACCGCGATCGGCCGCTCGAACGGAAGCATCGTCTCCTGATCGCTCATCGCCCGCTTCCGTTCAGACGTCCAGGTTGCGCACGTTGAGGGCGTTCTGCTCGATGAACTCGCGCCGGGGTTCGACGAGGTCGCCCATGAGGACGGTGAAGATCGAGTCGGCCTCGACGGTGTCCTCGACCCGGACCTGGAGCAGCCGGCGGGTCTGCGGGTTCATCGTCGTCGACCAGAGCTGCTCGGCGTTCATCTCGCCGAGGCCCTTGTAGCGCTGGATCGAGAGCCCCTTCTTCGCCCCCTCGTAGAGCGTCTCCATCGCCTCGTCGAGGGCTTCGAGCAGCTGCGGTTCCGTCTTCGCGCTCCGTTTCGCTCCCCCCTCCTCGACCCGCTGGAGGGCGAAGCGCCGGGCCGCGAGCGCCTCGAGACCGGCGGCGTTGCCGGCGAGCGCGCGGTACTCGACGCTGGTGACGAGATCCCAGTCGAAGCGCACCTCGCGCTCCACGCCGTCGCGCCGGCTGCGGAAGGTGATGAAGCCGGTCTGGTGCTCCTCGTCTTGACCGATCACGACGTCGCGGAAGCCGTTCGCCTCGAGGGCATGCACCACCTCCACGAGCCGCTCGGGCTTGGTGAGCGCCTTACGATCGCCGAGGCCGCCGAGTAACGCCACCCGGAGGGCATCCTGCGGGTAGCCGCGGCTCACCAGCCGGGCGAGCTGCTGGCGAAACGTCTCGACCCGCTCGACGAAGGTGGCGAGACGCGTCCCGCGCATCGGCTTGCCGTCGTCGAGAGTGAGCTCCCAGGCGTCGCGGATCCGCTCGACGAGGAACGCCTGGTACTCGCGGTCGTCCTTCAGGTAGCTCTCCCGCTTCCCCTCCGCGACCTTGTAGAGCGGCGGCTGCGCGATGTAGAGGTGCCCGCGATCGACGAGCTGCCGCATCTGCCGGAAGAAGAAGGTGAGGATGAGGGTGCGGATGTGCGAGCCGTCGACGTCGGCGTCGCACATGATGATCAGCTTGTGGTAGCGCAGCTTCGCGAGGTCGAAATCGTCGCTTCCGATCCCGGTGCCGAGCGCGGTGATGATCGTGCGGATCTCCTCCGAGGAGAGCATCTTGTCGAAGCGCGCCTTCTCCACGTTGAGGATCTTGCCCCGCAGCGGCAGGATCGCCTGGAACTTCCGGTCGCGCCCCTGCTTGGCGGTGCCGCCCGCCGAGTCGCCCTCGACGAGGAAGAGCTCGGCGAACTGCGGGTTGCGCTCGGTGCAGTCGGCGAGCTTGCCGGGCAGCGCCGAGGAGTCGAGCGCCCCCTTGCGCCGCGTCAGCTCGCGCGCCTTGCGCGCCGCCTCGCGCGCCCGCGCCGCCTCGACGCACTTCTCGATGATCCGCTTGGCGATCGCCGGGTTCTCCTCGAAGAAGGTGCCGAGCCGGTCGTTGACCACTTGCTGCACCCAGCCCTTGATGTCGGAGGAGACGAGCTTGTCCTTCGTCTGGGAGGAGAACTTCGGATCGTGGATCCGCACCGAGATGACGGCGGTCAGCCCTTCGCGCACGTCGTCGCCCGAGAGCGTGAGCTCCTTGAGCTGCCTGGAGAGCCCCGACGACTGGGCGTAGGCGTTGATGGTGCGGGTGAGCGCCGCCTTGAACCCCTCGAGGTGGGTGCCGCCGTCGCGGTTGTTGATCGTGTTGGTGAAGGCGTAGAGCTGCTCGGCGTAGCCGTCGTTCCACTGGAGCGCGATCTCGCAGCGCTCGCCGCCGGCGGCGTCCTCCTTGATCTCCTCGAAGTGGATCGGTCGCGCGTGGAGAGGGTTCTTGTTCCGGCTCAGGTGCTCGACGAACGCGGCGATGCCACCGGCGTAGGCGAACTCGACCGCCTTGTCGCTCCGCTCGTCGCGGAGCTGGATCCGCACCCCCTTGTTGAGGAACGCCTGCTCGCGCAGCCGCTGGGCGAGCACGTCGAAGCTGAACTCGATCGCCGTGAAGATCTCCGGATCGGGAACGAAGCGGATCTTCGTGCCGGTCTTCCGGCTCTTGCCGATCATCTGGATCGGCGCCTCGGGCTTGCCGCGGCGGTAGGTCTGGAACCAGACCCGCCCGTCGCGCTTGATCTCGAGCTCGAGCAGCACCGAGAGGGCGTTGACCACCGAGACGCCCACGCCGTGGAGACCGCCCGAGACCTTGTAGGCGTTGTTGTCGAACTTTCCGCCGGCATGCAGCTCGGTCATGATGACCTCGGCCGCCGAGCGCCCCTCGGTCTTGTGGGTGTCGACCGGTACGCCGCGGCCGTCGTCCTCGACGGTGACCGAGTTGTCGGTGTGGACCGTCACCTGGATCAGCGAGGCGAAACCGGCCTGCGCCTCGTCGACCGAGTTGTCGACGACCTCGAAGACCATGTGGTGGAGTCCGGTGCCGTCATCGGTGTCCCCGATGTACATGCCCGGACGCTTGCGCACCGCCTCGAGGCCCTTGAGGACCTTGATGTCGTCGGCGGTGTAGTGGCCGTTTTCTGCCGGCTGGGGCGGGGTTGGAGACCGCTTGCTCAAGCTCGCGCTCCCGGTCGACGGCGGCGCTCTGATACCTCTGTGCGCATGCGGCACAGCCTATCAGATAGGGCCTCTGATCGCAACTTGTAATTATATGAAAACAAATGGTTTATATTCGGAGTCGCGCTGACCTCCCGGCCCCCGGTCAGAACCGCTCGGAAACCACCTCTCCGCCCTCTACCCGCCACCGTTCGGCGACCGGAAGCGAGCGCCAGATCTCGGGCCGGTTCGAGGTCGCGAGCAGCTGGGGAGAGTCCGAAAAAGCGCGCCAGACGGCGGCCAGACGGATGGCGTCGAGCTCGGTATCGAGATCGTCGAGGAGCAGCAGGGGCGCCGGTCCCGCCGCCGCGAGCAGGCGCGCCTGCGCCGCGAGCAGCAGGAGCCCGGCGGCCTTCCGTTCCCCGGCCGAAGCGCCCCGCCGCGCCGGCCGACCACCCAGACGGATCGCGATCTCGTCGCGATGCGGCCCGGCGAGCGGCTGGCGCCGGGCGAGCTCCGCCCCGGACTGGGCGGCGAACGCCTCGCCGAGGGCCGCGCTGCCGGCCAGCGCCGCCGGTAGCGACGGCACGTAAGCGATGCTGATCTCGGGAAGCGAAAGACCGGTTTCGGCGGCGAGCGGCGCGAGGT
>ERZ795052.1502-NODE-1502-length-31309-cov-8.373840_pt1 | contig 31309 bp, 23 predicted proteins | sample MGYA00375136_ERZ795052 | MGnify/ENA primary metagenome ERZ795052 (study PRJEB30181, sample SAMN05720156) | activated sludge metagenome | isolation source: Anaerobic digester | place: Japan | collected 2015-05-26 ... | reverse complement strand
TTTGGTGGATCTTCATTTAAATAATATCAAATATCTATTCCTCAAGATTTAACCATTTAATCTGTTGTTCTGTTAATTCAATCTCGAGTGCCTTCAAAGATGTTCTTGTTTCACTAAGGGACCTTGGACCAATTAGTGCAAAAGTTGGAAATTTTTGACACAGGACATAAGCAAGGGCAACGGCAGTTGGTTCAACTCCAAGTTTTTCTGCAAGTTGTTTTACTCTTTCAAGGCGCATAAAATTATCATCGCTATACCAGCATTCTACCATTGTGGGGTCTGATTTATCTTCAGGGCTATATCTTCCAGTAAAAAATCCTCTTGCCTGACTCGACCAGGCAATAAGTGGCATTTTGTTTTTTTCAAACCACTGCCTTGATTCTTTATCTGTGCTTGAAACAACCCCAGCCCATACAGGGCGAATCATTCTTGCAAGAGAAAAATTGTTGCTTACAACAGAAAACCCTTCAAGGCCTGTTTTCTTTGCATATTCATTTGCCTGATCAACTCTTTTGAGTGTCCAGTTTGAGGCACCAAAAATCTTTATTCTTCCTGCTTTTTTATGTTCATTCAAAACATCAATAAATTCTCCAACAGAAATATCAGGATTATCTCTATGAAGAAGATAAATATCAATATAGTCGGTCTGCATACGTTGTAAACTTATTAATAACTGTTTTGTTAGATATTCTGGTGTGCAATATGGGGTATGTGCACCTTTTCCAATTATGATAATATCTTTTCTGATATTCCTTGATTTTACCCAATCACCAAGGATTTTCTCACATAGTCCACCAGCGTATATAAATGCAGTATCAAAACTATTTCCACCCCTTTCAACAAAATCATCAAACATTACAGCAGCGTGAGGGAATGTTGTTTGATTATCTGCGCCCATAATAACTCTGGAAATTTTTTTATCAAGGCCTTTAATTTCACCGTATTTCATACAGGATTTTCTTCCTGGCTGGAGTTTTCTTCCAGAAACAGTAAAAGGCATTTTTTCTGGTTTTTCTTTTTCATAAACAAGTCCAATGCTCTGTCTCCACATATCAAGTGCCTTCATATTACCGAGAGTATCTTCAAATGTCATCGCAGGAAATTTTGCCTGGCGATTTTCTATGTTTTCAGCAACAGTATCTGCTTCAATTGAATAAAGCCAGTTATCTGTTTTTATACTGATTTTTCTCGGAGATTGTTCCCCGTAGATTTGAACAATAATATTCGATTCTCCTCCTTCGCGACTAACTACCCAGGGGGATGGAATAAAGATATACCCTTTTGTTCCAAAGATACGCACAACATTTTCCTGTGCAACAGCCACTCCACATGAGATTTGTGCAACTATATCCTGTGGAAATCTAATACTTCCGATTGCCCATTCATCAACACCTGTTTCTCCGATATGTCCGCATCCTTTGAGTTCAATTGGTTCCGCAATTTCTTTCCCGCAAGCTACCCCTGCAATAAGCCGCGACATAGATGTACAATAACAACCAACATCAAGTATTCCACCTCCACCGAGGTCATTGTTGAAAAGTCGACTTTTAGGGTTGAATTGTGCCTGGAAACTAAATGTTGCCTGTATTACCTTTATATCTCCAATGATGTTTTCCCTGAGTATCTCAATAAGTTTTTTTGTTTGAGGATGACATCTATACATAAATGCTTCCATCAAAAACACATTATTTTCAATTGCTGATTCAATTATTGCCATTGCCTCTGCGTGGTTTATACCGAGAGGTTTTTCGCAAAGAATGTGTTTTTTTGCTTCTGCTGCTTTTATTGCCCATTCAGCATGCATTGGATGAGGCGTTGCAATATATACTGCCTGCACGTTGCTATCAGCGAGAAGATCTTCGTATTTTCCATATGCCTGTGGAATATTAAAGTCCTCTGCAAACTTCTCTGCTTTAGTTTTATCCCTGCTTGCAATCGCAACAAGTTTTCCTGTTTTTGACCTTATAACACCATTGGCAAATGTTTTAGCAATATTACCTGTACCAATAATTCCCCACGAGAGTTTTTCGCTCATTGTGTTCTCCTTTTTATTAGCTGCTTGATTTATTTTACTTATGCTATCATATACCCTTAAGACCTGGCAAATACAAAAACAAACTATTAAAGGGAAAAACAGCGATAAAAATATTGTACACTGAAAAAGGAGAGAATATGCAAAGAAAAATAAAAATTTTGTTTACAGGGTTATTTATTTTTGTGGGATTTCTTTTCAGCGCAAATAGTCAAAACCCTGTACCTTTTAAGTATATACCCGGCAAGGCATACCATATCTTGCCAGGCACCCATAACAATGAATCAGGATATTTTTCTCTTTGTGAGGGTATTGATGGGAAGATTTATATTGGAACAGCAAAATATAATGAAAACTCATATCTTGTTGAGTTTGATCCTTATACAGAAAAACAAAAGATTGTGATTGATACCCATAAGGTATGTGGTATCAATGCAACTGGCTATGCTGCCCAGTCAAAGATACATACAAGAAATTTTGTTGCACCCAGTGGAAGAATTTATGTTGGAAGTAAACAGGGATATAAATCCAAAGGAGATACATCAGAATATCCTGGTGGGTTTGTAATGGTTTATGATCCTGGCACCCAGAAACCAGAATGTCTCGGGATGCCATATCCAGGTCAGGGTGTTATAGATGTTGTTGCAGATGAAGAAAGAAACCTTATTTATGTTGTCACCTGCGAGGATCAACACTGGGTTATTTATGACAGAAAAACAAAACAATACAGGGAACTTGGTCCAATATTATTACCCTATGCAACAACATTGATTGATGTACAGGGTAGAGCACATGCAATAACAAAAGATTTTAAGATAGCAACATACGATCCTTCAACAGACACTCTGGTTGTTAGGCCAATAACTGTTTCTAAAAAGATCTTTAAGAAACCTCAGGGTAATGGCTATGCTATATGCTGCTGGGTACTTTCAGGTAATAAGAAGACTGCATACATGACAATGATAAGTTATCCAGAATTATATGAAATAGACCTTTCAAGTTCAGGTAAAACAGTAAAAGCAAAGAATCTCGGTAAAATGATTCAGGGTAAAAATCCTGATTCACGAGGTTCCCTGTGTATTCATCCTGATGGAAAGATTTATTGTTTGTGGCGCATTGACAATAACACTGGCTTTGGATCTGGATATCTTCATCACCTTATAAGGTATGACCCAAAGAAAAAAAGTATGGAAGACCTCGGGGTTATTACAGTTAAAAATCCTGATTACTTTGATTTTAGTCCTGGCGCTGATGGTAAACCAAAGCCATTTACACATGGATTTCACAAACTTCCAGATGGAACACTTACCCCTCTTTATGCCCATATGGCAATGATTGCAACACGGGATGGAACGCTTTACGCAACTATTCTATACCCATTTACCCTTTTGAGAATAGACCAGTTTAAGATTCCTGAAAAAACACTTAAGGTGTCTGATCCAGGGTTTGCTGCAAAACAATACTGTAGGGCTGTTCTTGATGCCTGTGACAGGGTTGAATCAAATCTTTCTGAGATTACAAAAGTTGCGGAAATTGTTGCAGAAAGGCATATGAATGGGGGATTGATTGGTTTTTATCCGATTGTTTATCAAGGTCTTCAGGATGAACTCTGGGGTCGTAGTGGTGGGTTTGTTAATGCTGGTTTTGATAGACCTTTTAAGAAAGAAAGAAGTCCTGAGGAAAGAAAACTGGATGTATCTATTATTGGCTGGGGGGCAAAGCCAACTGTTAAGAATGAAGTTTCAAGGATGAAATCATTCAAAGAAAGAGGCGGATACATTATTGGTTTTGGTCCAAAAGATCTTCCTGAACTTGCTGAACAGGTAAAGATGTGTGATGTATGGTTTGATACAGGCACAGGAGAAGATGACAGGTGTATTCAGTTTTCAGATGGTTCAAAGGCAGGTCGGCTTAATTATCTTGTTAATGCCCTGAATGGATGGGTTTTAACAGCAGAGATTTTTTCTGCAATCACAAGAAAGGGACATACCCCTGCAATGTGGAAAGCATATTTGTATAATGATGGTCCGCAGTGGGGAGATAAGTACCTTTATAAAAAACAGTTTATGGATGAATATCCTGTTGCACCAATCCCAGAGGGCTATCTTGCAAGGGCATATCTTGATGGAATCAGATATCATGTAAGAAAATTTGAAAATACTCAGATGCCAAATATTGAAAAAGCAGTTGGTTTGATTTCACAAGAAATTAAAAAAAGAGAAAAGGTTTATATCGCCTCTATGGGGCATATGCCATGGACATATGTTGGAAAGTATGAAGATGCAAAATGGGCAATAAATGTTGATTTTCACAGTAATGTTCAGCAACAGGTTGAAAAATATATTAAAAATACTCCTGATGGTGCGCTTATTGTACGACTTGGTTACACAGGTATAGAACCTGAATCAAGTGCAATTTTTGAAAGGAAAAAACAGAAAATTATCCTTATAAGTGCAGAAAATGATGTACTTGAACATCAGGATTGGAAAATACCGAAAAATGTCCTTGTTTATATAGATATGGGATATTCATTTGGTGATGCCTGCGTATGGGTTGAAGGGCTTCCAATAAGAATCCTTGCACCCAGTGGTATTATGCAGATTGTTGCTTATGAGTGCCTAAACGTAGAGGTTCTCTCGAGATTATCTCTTGAAAAAAAACAATAAAGAGGTAACATATATATTCAAAAAAATTATGGGTGAAATCAATGGAAGGTAAACTTTTTACCCATATTCTAAGAATTAAACCATAACAAAGGTATTTATTTTAAGGATTCATTTCAGGTACATAAAATTCAGAGGTAAATATGTGGACACAGGAAAATTGGTACAATGAAGCAAAAAAGTGGGCAGCAGAAAACAGGGATTTTCTTCAAAAAATGAGTGCTCTTTTTCTTAATATGCTGAAAAATCATATACCTGATAGGGAAGAATCCGAAATTATAAATCTTGTTTTGCAGTATAGTCAAAAGAGGTTAAATACACCTGTGAATTTTAAGAAATATCCTGAGCTTCGTGGAATGAAGGAACTTATTTCTGCTGAATGGAAGGGTATCAGAGATGGTGCTGGATTTGATGATGGACTTACTGCTGTTTATACAAATGGGATGAATTTCTATCACAGGATGATATGTACAGGAAAAATTGGAAATATGGAGGTAAAATCTCAAAGTGCACGATGTAGTTATATCTTTTTCCCAGAAAGCGACCATGGTCCTCTTCTTGCTAATAACCTTGATACAAGTCCTGAAGAACCCTTTGGACAACCAGAATGGCCAGCATTAAATGAGCATCTTATTATTGGCAGTGTTTCATCAGGAATATTTCTTGATGAAGAACCAGAGGAAATTTTTCCAGCCCCTGTATTCAAGATTGTTGCAAGATACTGTAAAAATGCAAAAGAAGCAGTTGAAATTCTCGAAAGATATAATCAATTCTGGGGGCCGAGCAATTGTATTATTGTTGATAGAGAAAAAAACTGTGCAATGATTGAGAAAAGTGCCTGTAGAATCGGTATAAGATGGTCAAAGGATGGATTTGGTTTTATTACTGCGATGACAGCAGAACATCCTGAAATGAATGCTTATCTTAATGATAGAAGGCAGGCATCAATAAAAGCAAGAAATTTGAAGCCAGGAAGTTGTGATGAGATTTACTGGAAGAAACAGGATAGCCGCAGGCAACTTATGAATGAACTCCTCGATGATGCGAAGAAAAATCCAACACTCGAAACAATGAGAAGGTTTATTCAGTTCAGAGACCCTAAAAGGGGTAATGTTTGTGGTAATGGTGAGATATACAGTCCTGGATGTCCTCAATCAGAATATACTGTCAGGACAGTCATATGGTTATTAAAAGAAGGAACTGCTTTATGGTGGGCGAAACAAGGAGATATTCCATCTTTTAAGAATCCAATGCCACCGGTGAAGTTTGAAAATGTCCTTTTGTGGGAATAAAGGAAAATACAATGTTTATAGTATATCAGATTATTATTATCCTGATTGTTCTTTTGCTTCCTTTAACTGTGCATAAGGTAGAGAAAAACCTTGAGATATTTTTGTTTATTATGGGAATTATTTCTGCCTCTATTTCACATTTTTTTGGACCCGAAAAGGTGTGGTCTCTGCATCTCATAAAAGAAGGGCTTATTGAACCAATCAAGATTACCCTTGCGGTTCTTATCGCAGGATTTCTTTTCAAAAGATTCAGACAGCCAATTACATCTGGTATTATAAAAAGTGAGGGAATTCTTGGTTCTCATATATTTACCTTTTTGTTTATCGTTATCCTCGGACTTATTTCAAGTATAATCACAGCCATTATTGCAGCAATAGTTCTCACTGAGATAATAAGTGTACTACCCCTCGATAGAAAATTTGAGATAAGGATGACAATCATTACCTGTTTTGCAATAGGCATTGGTGCTGCTTTAACTCCTGTGGGCGAGCCACTTTCAACAATAGCAGTGGCAAAACTAAGGGGAGAACCATACCATGCTGATTTTTTCTTTTTGTTCAGACATCTATGGTTTTATATTATTCCTGCAGTGGTGATTCTCGGTATTTTTGGCGCTTTTGTAAGGGCACAGCAGCCGAAAATTGGCACACTCCAATCTAAACAACTTGTTGAAGAGGGTACAAAGGATATTTTAGTAAGGTCTGGGAAGGTATATCTGTTTGTTATGGCTCTTCTTTTTCTTGGTTCTGGATTTAAGCCAGTGATTGACATGTATATTGTTCCTCTCGGAGATATTGCCCTTTACTGGATAAATACTGTTTCAGCGATTCTCGACAATGCAACACTTGCTTCTGCTGAAATAAGTCCGAAGATGCGGATTGATCAGATTCAATTTGCCCTTATGGGGCTTTTAATTTCAGGGGGAATTCTTATCCCTGGAAATATTCCAAACATAATATCAGCAAGTAAACTCAATATATCGAGCAAGGAATGGGCAAAATTCGGTGTTCCACTCGGTATTATTTTACTTATAGGTTATTTTATTGTTATGTGCGCATTCAAAACAGGATAAAGAATATTCTTTATATTTTGACTTAAGTGAGTAAATATTTTTTGAAGAATTGTATTGTTTCATACGCCATATTAGATGTAAGTCGATGTCCTACATGATATCTCTTCATTATCCAGTTATCAGGTGCTCCACAATCAGCGTAGATCTTCTTCAGGATAAGGTCTATTTTGTCCAATCCCTTTGCAGGTGTAAGAGTGTCATACTCACCTTCTAGAGCAAGATGTGGTCTTGGGGCAATAAGAGCGTTAATATCCGCTGTATTAAAGTGTTCAAGAAGTCCTGGGACATAATAATATATTCCATGTCCATTCAACCTGCCTGTTTCTATCAGGGATTCAAAATCAGTCAGACAACAGATATCAACGCATGCACATACCCTTACATCAAGTGCTGAAACCCACCAGCTCATTGTGCTACCCATAGACACACCCATCATTCCGAGTTTTTTTGTATCTATATCCACCCTTGTTTCAAGATAGTCAATTGCCTTTATTGTGTCATAAACCATTAATCCCCATAAAACGAAACCTTTCCAGATAAGTTCCTTAAATAATGCTGTTTCATCTCTGCCGCTTCTATCTCCAAAGTTCCAGCAGTCAATTGAAAAAACTGCAAAACCAGAAGAGGTTAAAATATCTGCCCATGATTTCCCACCGAGAGCACTTTTCTTTAATAAGATTTCATCTTTCCCGAGTTCATATTTACCTCCGTGTGCATGATTGAACACTATTACCGGAAATTTTTCTTTTTCAATTGCTGGTTTTGCGAGATATGCTGATACTTCTTCGATTCCATTAAGGTCCAGAACAATATGCTCAAGCAGATATCCATCACAGTTTTGTGTGTAAAATGCCTTGCCTGAAACAGATCTTTTCCTATCGGGTAACTTTCCGAGAAGATTATAAAGAAGTTTTCTTTTTTGTTCTTGATTTTTCATATTTCTCCTGTGTTAGACATTAAACCTTACAAAAACAATATATCTTTTTCCATGGATATGAGTAAAAAGTCCTGGGTTTTCCTTATCGGTAAGTTTACAGGTATGGGTGTAAAAAGATGTCATAATAGTATCATCTTCCACCTGTATTGAACTGGGGTCCGTGTTCACCGTCAAAACAAATAATAATCTCATTTTTAATATCCCAGGAATTACCGTTATCCTCACTAATGCAACCTTTGACCCTATATGGAGGTCTTCTATAGCCATATGTCATAAGAATTCTACCGTTTCACTATCAATATGAGATGAGTATGGCTTTCTCTGAGGAGCCCTTCTAAATGAAAAGAGGATACTTTTGTCTTTTAATCTTACAATACAGGGATTATGGGAATAATATAATGTGTCTTTATATATGATATGCTGAATATCTTCAACATAAAAACCCTTCATTCTTTCTTCTATGGCTTTATTGCATACAATAGATTTTTGCACCGTACATTCTTTATAATACCAGAAAAATGAGGAACTACAACATTATCTTTTATACGGGTAGGTTGTTCAATCACAAAATCACAGAACCCTTCTGCATTAAAAGCAATATAGGCAATGGACAGATTTCTTTCTTCGAGAAGAGGATAGAGCACAGGACCAGTATCAACCTGGTACGCCTGTTTTTCAATGTTTGTATTCATTGTCTTTACAGGATATTCAATAATGACTTTAAGACCTGTTTTTCCATCAAGTATTTCAGTCCTGCCAATAAGTATAAATCCTTTGTGTGTGGCATTAATTATCATCTTGTTGTTTTCGAGAAGTGTAACTTCTTCTAATTTTTTAAGTAAAAACTCTGGCTTTCCCCATACACGAAAGGTATTGCTGTTTTTATCATCTATTGAAACATATTTTTCCCTCCAGGGGACATAAGAACGAAAGATAATAATCTTGTTGGTTTCCTCAAAGACAGGAATAAAATTATAATTATCTTCCATAAACAGGTTTTTTTTCGCAAAGGTGTTTTCGCTTTTACATGAAGCCGCCTGGTAGAAAACAATGGATTTCTTTTTCATATCAAGGATTTCCATCCTCGACTCTACCAAAAATCTAACAGCATTTTCAGGCCCCTGTGTTTGGATAAAAGAACATCCATAGTCAATGAAATAATCCATAGCCCTCTTCCATTAATCCCTTATGCTTAAACGAATTTTCAGTAAATCCTTCATAACATCGTAAAGATTTTCTTTATATTGGGGAGTTCCGAATATATCATGAAGTTTTTTGTAATGTCTATAAATCTGGTTATATACAGAATGATTTGTTTGAACTGGTTTATATTTTATTATTTTAAAACGACAGATTTTTTTCTGGGCTTCCCGAACATTTTCAAATCCGGATTTTTCCTTTCCCGCAGCAATCGCACCAAAAATGGCTGCTCCAACAGCGCATGTTTGTTCTGAAGCAGATATTTTTATTTCCTTTCCTGTAATATCAGCATAAATCTGCATCAGGAGAGGATTTTTATCAGGCAATCCACCACAGGCAACAATTGACTCTACATTAACCCCGTATTCTTCAATGCGTTCAATGATGATTCTTGCGCCAAATCCAGTTGCTTCAATAAGAGCCCTGTATACTTCCTCGGGCTTTGTGCCCAGGGTAAATCCGAGAATCAGTCCTGTAAGTTTTTGATCAACAAGAATTGTTCTGTTGCCATTATGCCAGTCAAGTGCCAATAATCCGGATGCTCCTGGCTTAATATTTCTTGCAAGACGTGTATAATAGTTATAAACATTTCTTCTTTTTTCAGGTAAGAATGTTTTCAAAAACCAGTAGAAGATGTCTCCAACAGCAGATTGTCCGGCTTCCAATCCAATAAATCCAGGAATAACAGAATCAGGAACAATTCCGCAAAGTCCGGGAATATCAGGAATGTTTTTATCTTTTGGGAAAATCATAATATCACAGGTTGATGTACCCATAATCTTCACAAGGATATTTTCATCAATACCTGCACCAACTGCACCCATATGAGCATCAAAGGCACCCACGCTAACTGCTGTTCCTTCAACAAGCCCGAGTTTATCAGCCCAGTATTTTGAAAGACCTCCTACTTTTGTACCAGCAGGGTATGCTTTTTCATAAAGTTTTGCTCTCAAACCTTTGAATGCAGGATTTAACATAACAAGGAATTCTTCATCTGGTAATCCTCCCCATTGCTGGTTATACATTGCTTTATGTCCAGCAGCACAAATACTTCTGATAACATCAGATGGTTTTTTGCAACCAACAAGCATTGCTGGAATAAAATCAGCAAGTTCAACAAAACTTGCACTTGCCTGAAAAACTTTTTTGTCTGTTCTCGAAAGGTGAAGAATCTTTGAAAAAAACCACTCTGAAGAATAAACGCCTCCTATCTTCGAAAGGTATTGAGGCCTGATTTTTCTTGCAAGGTTTGTTATTTCTTCTGCTTCATCAGCAGACACATGGTCTTTCCATAGCCATGCCATGGCATTCTTGTTTGTTCTGAACTCCCTCTTGAAACAAAGAGGTACAAGATTTTCATCAACAGGAATTGGAGTGCTGCCTGTTGTATCAACACCAATTCCAATAATATTTTCTGAGTGAATTCCTTTTCTCCTTAAAATTCTCTGGAGTTTTTTGCCAATATTTTTAAGGCAGTATATGTAATCTGCTGGATTCTGTCTTGCAAGGTGGGGATTTTCAGGATCAGTGATAATTCCATTTCTTCCAGAAGGATAGTTTTCAATAAGTTGAACAACCTCCCTGCCATTGGAAAGATTAATAACAACTGCTCTTACTGAGTTTGTTCCATAATCAAGCCCAAGAGCATAATTTTTCATATGTCCTCCATCATGAAAATTCTTGACGATTGCTATTTTAACAAAACAGACCTGACTTGTAAAATAAATATTCGCACAATTTCCAGTATTGGGTTAGAATTAAACAATGAAAAAAATCACCAGGTTTCATATTCAGTGGCATATAATAGAAGCATGCAATCTTAGATGTAAACATTGTTATCAGGATTCCTTCAACCCAGAAAATATGCTTGAGGGTGCTCAAATTAAAAAAGTTTTGGCTAATCTTACACAGTTTCTTAAAAAAACAAACAAACACACTACAATAGATATTACAGGAGGAGAACCTTTGCTTCATCCTGATTTCTGGAATATATGCGAGATGCTTGAAAAAAATGATAGTATTGAAAAATTTGGCATCATTACAAATGGAACACTACTTGAAAGGGACATTGTTAAGAAAATTTCCTCGTTTTCCAAGCTAAAAACAATAAAGATTTCCTGCGAAGGTTCCGAAAAAGAATTTTTTGAATATATAAGGAAGTTTCCTTATGATAAATTTCTTGATATTCTCAAACTGGTATCTTATTTCAAAGGCGAAAAGATTTTAATGTTCACTATGATGGAAAACAATTCAAATCAGGTTTCAGGATTATTTGAACTTGTTGAAAAGTATGGATTTGACGGATTTATTCTCGAGAGATTTTTCCCTATGGGTAAAGGTAGACAACTGTCCAAGTTTATACTCTCAAAACAAACGTGGAAAAACACGATAATAGAATTACTTGAAAGGTGTGGGTTTTCTTCTGAGGACCTGAACCTTGTATTGCAGTATAAGGCTTTTAAGATTAAGAAGGGAGAAAAAAACTGGCAGATGTTTGGTGCTCCCTGCGTAGTGGGGAAAACCGGTTGCGCCATAATGCATGATGGAAGTGTTTTTCCATGCAGAAGGTTTGCCCTAAACATAGGAAATATACTTTCCCAGTCATTTGAAAAAATATGGGAAACCAATCCTCTAAGAAATATCAAAAAAAAGGATCTCAAAGGATTATGTGGCAGTTGTAAAATAAAAAACTGTAAAGGATGTAGAGCATTTGCATATTGTATTTATGGAGATTACCTCAAAGAGGATCCTTATTGTTTTCTTGTGCAATAAGAGCACAGAGAAAATAGGTATGCTGAATATTTTTACGTGCATTACATTCCTCTTTGCGAAATAGTAAGAGGTTAGAGTGCCCATTTTTAAGAATGGAGTTGAACGGAAATCTGGATTCTGGATACTGGAAACTTTTAAAGCGAATATGCGCGCGAATCTTTGATATAAGATAAACATCTAAATATAATCTAACAAGGAGGATAGAATGCTAATACTTAATAAAGAAAACTTTGATGAAGCATTAAATGGAAATTTTCTTATGCTTGTTGATTTTTATGCTGACTGGTGTGGACCATGTAGAATGATGGCGCCTATTGTGGAAGGGATTGCAAAGGATCTTGAAGGAAAGATTGTTGTAGCAAAACTTAATGTTGATGACAATCCGGATATAGCAGCAAGATTTCAGATTTTTTCCATACCCACGTTTATCCTCTTCAAAAACGGAAAAATAGAAGAAAAAATCATTGGTGCAGTCGGAAAAGAAGGTCTTCTTGAAAAGATTACCCCTCATATAAAAGATTGACAAAAAGATATAATAAGGTAGAATCATTATAGAAGGTTAAACAGGAAATTTATGGGAAGAAGAAAACTATGGATTAATCGGGAAATTCAATTAAAAACAGTACTGTATGTATTTGTATTCCTCGTGTTAACAAGTATCTTCATCAGTATATCAACGTTCAATAGTGTCTGGTCAATGCTTGTAAACTATCTTGCAGTGGGTGATCAAAAGAATCTCATCAGGATTTTTGATGTTACATTCAAAACATTCGCAATTAGAATTACACTTCTCACAATATTCCTTGCTATACTTGCGTGTCTCGGAATGCTTATTCTTTCACATAGAATTGCAGGGCCCGCATATAGAATAACTCAGGCACTAAAAGATCTTCAAGAAGGTAGAAAGCCGATATTAACGTTGAGAAAGGGCGATAGCATGGGTGATGTGATGACAGAACTTAAAAATTTTAGTGTGCTACACTTTAATCTTATCAATACAAGTAAAAGAGTTCTTGAGATATGGAATAAAACTCAGGTGCAGGACCCGAGTTTAAACATGGCTCTAAAAGAACTCGAGGACTGTTTTCAAATAATGCCCCAGAACCAGGAGAATAACTCAAAAAAGGAGGAAGTATGAATAAAAAAGAAAAAGGATTCAGCCTTCTGGAAATTATTATTATTGGGTTTATTGTAATATCTCTGGCAGTAATGATTCTCGGTCTTTTTTCAAGGTCAAAGGAAATCTCAAAGTCAATGATATGCCTGAACAACCTTAAACAGATTTCGATGGCAATTGAAAATTATCAGGCTGATTGGAAAAGCAGTCCAAATCAGATTTATGCTCTTTTCCCGGATTATGTTAAAGAAAAGTATATTTTTAAATGCCCCAATGATAAAAATCTCACAGAAGTAGATCTTCCTAGCAAAAATAGTTATGGAAATTTCTATGTAAACCGCTCTTTTAATGATGAGGATACTGGTAAGATTTATCTTTTTTGCCCCAGGCATTTTAATGGAACAAAAGGAATTGGTGCATTCCTTTCTTACTCAGCAAACATTATGGCAAATAATCCTGTTACGAGAAATAATATAAAAATAATGCCAGGAGATGTAAATACTGGTGGAACATATAGGTTTGTTGATGGAACAACTGTGGTTGCTGATAGCACAGTAAAAGTAGGGCTTTGTGGTTCATTTATTACCCCTGATAATAAAAATTACAGTGTAATATTTGTTCCTGAAGAATCCGTGGGTTCTCTTACTGTTACACATAGTGGTGATTCGAGGTTTGAGGTTGTAACCCCTGCACTTATTGCTGGGGTTAGCGGTACGAAGTTTACAGTTAGCAATGCTTATGACAGTACAAGTAATCAATCAACAACCACTGTTTCTGTAAACAATGGAGTAGTAAACTGCGAAGATAGAAGCGATGGCGTGAAAGTATCTGTGTCCAGTGGGGAAAACCTCTCATTAACCGTGTTATGTCAATCGGTTGCTACCAATGAATCAAATAAAACAAAAAGTGTGCCCCTCAAGCCAGTGAAGCGTATTAAGATAAAGATATTTTAATCATACGCAAATGCGAAGAAAATGGACTGCTCTGATTGCAGTCTGCCTATTTATACTTGTAGCGCTGTTTTATTCAATAAATCTCCTTGATAGGTTTACCCTTCTTGTATATGACTTTCTTATCAGAACAACCCCTGTTCAGATTGATGAGAATGTTCCTGTTATGCTGGTATCAGCCACAGAAAGATTTTCATCTCAAACAGGACATGATCCAGGAAGGGATGACTACGCAAAATTGATTGAGCTTCTCAGCAAATCAAAGATTATTGTTTCAGATATTTTTTTCCCATCTCCTCAATCAAAGAAATCAGATATGTATTTGCGAAATTCCATGATTAAACATTCTGATAAGATTATTCTTCCTGTTTTTACTCCATACAGGATCTCAAAAGAACAAAAAAGAGAATTTGGATACACAGTTGACCTTCTTAATGAGAACTACCAGTATTTTCAGTCAGCAGTAAAATATACAGGTCATATAAATGTTTTTCCTGATTCTGATACCATTGTCAGAAAATGCCCGGCATTCATTTATTATAAAGGTGTAGCACATCCTCATATAGCAATCAGGGCGTTCAGCGTTTATCACAGAGATAAACCCATTAGTACCAGTATATTTACATTTCAGAAAAAAGCAAAGGGAATAATCCCCATTAACAAAAGGGATGCCTGTTTTAATATTAGATTCTTGAAACCCGAAACTCTTGCAGATATGGTTTATCCCATGGAGGATGTTCTTACAGGTAAAATACAGCCAGATATTTTTAAGGATAAGGTAGTAATCATAGGACACACCATTATAGGTTCAAAGAATGCTGATTTGATTCCAACACCCATGGGAGTTGAATTTGGTGCAATCGTGCAGATGCAGGCACTATATACTGTTTTTTCCAATAGATATATTTCAACAATAGATCCAGTGTTTGCACTTTTGATAACACTTCTGGCAGTATGCATATTATCTTTGAACTTTTTATCTTCTTTCTGGCGCGGAACCAACTCATTTGTTTTTATTGTTTTAGCAATAATTTCAGCAACACTGATTCTCTTCAGGAAAAACGATATTTTTTTTGACCCTGTACCAGCTTTATTTTCGGGTACACTTTCATATATTGGTTTTGTTATAATGAACTTTTTTGAAGCAAGAACCGAGATTTCAAGGGGACAGGAATTGCTTTCTATTCTGGAATCAACACAAAGAGAGATTGCGGTTGCTCTTAAGCCGCATGAGATACACGGGATAGGAGAACAGAAAAGAGCATACCTGCCTGCTCTTCAGAATGATTTTTTCAACAAAACTCCTCTGTTAACCCTTAAAACCATCACCTCTCTTCTCGGAATATCTGAGGGGGTTATATTCAGTGTTGACAGATCAACGGAAAAACCAACGATACTTGTGGCTAATAAGGATTTAACCATTGGCACAGAGGTATTGTCGATAGCAGTAAGTATACTTAGTTCGGAAAAGGTAAAAATGATGAATAAAAACATTCCTCCTGAACTGAAAAATTATGGAATTTCAAACTGCTTGATTTTACAGATTCTTGAAGAGCCCACGATGAAGATATATGGTTTTTTCTCTAACAAAAAACCTGGTGCTATATCTTCTATGAGATTCTTTACAAACAATGATTATCAATGGATTGCTTCATTCTGCCTTCAGATTGTCATCGCGCTTTTTAATACACAACTCAATGATGTGTTAAAGAAAAGCCAGCTCGAGATGATTATGCGGCTTGCTGCTGCTGTAGAATATAGGGACCGCGAAACAGGTGCTCACATTTCACGGGTAAGTGAATACTGTGCCTTAATAGCATCAGGAATTAATCTACCACAGATTGAGGTTGATCTTATTAAGTCCGCTGTACCTCTACATGATCTTGGAAAAATTGCGATTCCTGATAGTGTTCTGCTAAAACCATCATCTCTTACAGAGGATGAAAAACAAATCATAAGACAGCATACAATCATCGGCGCAAAAATGCTTGAAGGTTCTGATTCATTCATCCTTCAGGCAGCATATCTGATTGCTCTTTATCACCATGAGAAATTTGATGGTACTGGATACCCTTATGGCATCAAAGGAACTGCAATTCCCCTTTATGGGCGTATTGCATCCCTTGCGGATGTGTTTGATGCCATTAGTTCGAAAAGAACCTATAAGGAAGCACAATCATTTGAATCAACAATCCAGCACATAATCAATCTTTCAGGTAAGGATTTTGACCCTAAGATTGTTGATGCTTTTGTAAAGAATAAGGATATTGCATTTGAAATCTACAGAAAATATATAAATCTTGAATAACCTCAAAAATAAAAATTTTTGTCCCTGAAGAGAAAATTTTGTTGACACTTTTTCAATAATATCTATTTGACCAAAACAATATAAAACCATATAATATTCCCTAACAAAGTATGCTTCTTACCCAATTTTACAATGGAAAACCATAATAATTCTGAAAAACCATCTGATTTTATAAGAGAATTTATCAAACAGGATATAGAAAGTGACAGATTTGGCGGAAGGGTTCACACAAGATTTCCTCCAGAACCGAATGGCTATCTTCATATTGGCCACGCAAAGGCGATATGTTTGAATTTCGATATTGCAAAACAGTTTAATGGTAAATGCAATCTGAGATTTGATGACACAAACCCCACAAAAGAGGAATATGAGTATGTTGAGGCAATAAAACAGGATATAAAATGGCTTGGATATGACTGGGAAGATCGTCTATTTTTTGCTTCTGACTATTTCGAGCAGATGTATGAATATGCTGTTCAATTAATAAAAAAGGGGAAGGCATATGTATGCGATCTTACCCCCCAGGAAATAAAACAGTATCGTGGAACTCTTACTGAACCAGGTAAAGAAAGTCCTTACAGAAATAGAACCATTGAAGAAAATCTCCTTCTTTTTGAAAAAATGAAACAGGGTGAGTTTCCTGAAGGTTCGAAAACTCTTAGAGCAAAGATAGATATGACGTCTTCAAACCTGAATATGAGAGATCCTGTAATGTACAGGATTATTAAAAAAGTCCGCCACCACAGGACAGGGGGAAAATGGTTTATATACCCAACCTATGATTGGGCGCATGGACTTGAGGATTCAATAGAAAAAATAACACACTCATTATGCAGTCTTGAATATGAAAATCACAGACCTTTATATGACTGGTTTTTAGATCAACTCGATATATATCATCCAAGGCAGATTGAATTCGCCCGTTTGAATATGACCTATACAATAATGAGTAAAAGATATCTTGGCGAGATTGTAAAAAAAGGCATCGTAAATGGCTGGGATGATCCCCGTATGCCCACACTCGCTGGGATGAGAAGAGCCGGATATCCACCAGAAGCAATAAGAAAATTTTGTGATAGAATCGGGGTTGCAAAAACTGATAGCATTATTGATATTGAACTTCTCGAACACTTTGTTAGAGAAAATCTCAATAAAACCAGCCAGAGGAGGATGGTTGTTTTGAAGCCATTGAAACTTGTGATTGAAAACTATCCAGAGAAAGAAACAGAACAACTTACTGCTATAAACAATCCAGAAAATCCCGATGACGGCACCCGGAAGATTCCTTTTTCAAAGGTTTTGTACATTGATGAGGATGATTTTATGGAATCGCCAAAAGAAAAATTCTATCGGCTTGCTCCTGGAAGGGAGGTTCGGCTTCGGTATGCTTACTTTGTTAAATGCACTGGTGTTGTAAAGGATGATAGTGGACGGATTATAGAGGTCAGATGTACCTATGACCCTGCAACCAGAGGTGGAGATGCACCAGATGGAAGAAAATCAAAGGTTACACTACACTGGGTTTCAGCATATCACTGTATTGATATTGAATCCCGGCTTTATGGCAGATTGTTTCTTAATAAAAATCCTATGGATTTTCCCGAGGGGAGTGATTTTACGATTAACCTGAACCCAGAATCTATTTCTATAAAAAGATGCAAGGCAGAACCTTCCTTAAAAGATGTTAAACCAGGAGATAGATTCCAGTTTGAAAGATCAGGATATTTTGTCTGTGATCCTGATTCAAAAGAAGGGCTTCCTGTTTTTAATCTTATTGTATCGCTGAAAGATGAATGGGAGAAGATAAAAAAATTTCTCACATAACCTGTTTTATTTTACAGAATATCCCCCATGCCTTGCCTCCATTGGTATCAAAAGCAATGACTATCTGATTCTTTCCCTTCTGAACATTTGTATATACCTTTGTCTGGTCTTTTATCGCTGGATTTGTACCAGGACCATAGAAGACCTCCTTCCCATTAATCCAAACCCTTATTGGTCCATCGTATCCGAGTGAAAGTAGTGCCTTTCCTTGTTTTTCAAAATTAACCTCAGAAACAAGATAAACTATTCCTTTTTGAAGGTTTGTTTTTTCTCTTGTATCCACAAATCCAGAAAGGGCAGTTCCTGCGGGCTGGCAGGATATAGGAACCCGTGCAAATTTTATTGCATCGGATGGGGATGCCTTATCGAGGGATTCAATGTCGAGAAGATCTGATATTAACCATTGAGAGAGATAATCTTCTTCAGGGAATGTTTTTTCAACTGATATAAAAATTGGTTGAGTCCATGCCATTTGTTCTGCTTCTCCCCAGCATTCAAACCTTACATATTTTGTATTAACTGGAATTTCAACCTCGATTGAACTGCTATAACTAACAGAAAATCTTCTTCCAACATTGCAAACAGCAGCAATTTTTTTTGCGTTCTCTGTTTCAAGATATACTCTTTCGCCATTACATCTTATATCTTTAATAACAACCCCTGTTGAGCAATAAAAATTACCTTTTATGATTGCATCCACAATTGCCTGAGATGATTTTTCCCTGGTAAATACAACATTCCATCCAATACCAATCTCCCCCTGTCTATGGGAATCATCATTTGCAAATCCCCAGATTTTCTTGCCGAGAGAAAGAAGAATATCCCATTTATTCAATGCATAAGGACTTCCATCCAGTCTGCAGATTGTTCCATTATATATTTCCATTCCTAAATATCCTACCCATTCTGTCATTTGTTCTATGGTACAATGATCAAATTGACTCTGCCAGTTAGGATGATTTACAACAGCAAAACCATGACCTGTTTGCTTGAAGATTTCGTTTATCCTGTTGAAAACCTCCTGTCTTTGTGGTGATGGGATAATATCCTTTTCGCAATCTATATACAGAAGATGCGGGCCATCCGCAGATATTTCTGTTCCTGAGATAAGAACAAGTCCATTATTGTTCAGTTTTTTATAATCATTTTCAGTGATAATAACATCATGATCAGAAAATGCGAGAAAACCATATCCGAGTTTTGCATATGCATCAATAACATCCTGCGGACTTAAAGTACCATCGCTTCTTGTTGAGTGAGTATGAAGATTTCCTTTAATCCAGAAGCCATTTTTTAGATCATATGGATTTTTTATATTAATCATATCTCTCCTTTTGTTTATTACGTGCTTTTTTTATAATTCTTTCAGCATTATCACAAAATATTTTTTTAATTTCGTTTTTCCCGAGAGAATGCCTTTCACATGCTCTTTTGAATGCAAAAATTTCTTCATAGAGAAAAAAAGTGAGTTTTTCTGCATCTTTTCCCTTAACTTCCTGCATATGTTTATCTCCTGATACATCACCATATAGGCCTGCTGGAACAAGGTTCACATATACTGCGTTTTTTGTGATTCTTTTCATCCTCATTCTTGTGATTGGCATATCAGAACCAAAGAGAATTCTATCAGGACCAACACAATCAATCAATCTGAAGAAAATATTTTCATTTGTATTCGCACTGATATCAAACATAATTCTTTTTGTTTTTTTCAATATCTCAAAAGCGTTTCCTGCATCTTCATCACAATATGCCCTTCCAACATGAGCAACAATTAACTGAATATTTTGATATCTTTCATCTATCTCAAGTAGGTCTTTTAAATTTTCGGGGTCTTTTAATCTTCCATCTTTTGGTATATGAAGCATAACAATCCATCCGTGTTTATCATGAATTTCCAGTTGATGACGTGGAAAATAATCAAAAATTCTTATTGAATTTGCGGGTATGTTTTCGGGTAGCATACTCATATAACTTTTAGCACCAAGAAATCCACCTTTTTGAACGCGTCTTTCAAGATCTTCTGCACTCCAGTAAGGACTACTGAAAATCAAAGAAGGATATCCAGTTTTTTTTGAACAGATTTCTGCATAATCATTGATGTTATCAAGATTATTTCCTGAAGGAATATTTGGAAACATCAATGGTATCACACTCTTATCAGGTAGTAGAACCTTGTACGTTTCTATCAGATGTTCAACAGGGTTTTCAGAAGCAACCCGTAATGGCCAGCTAACAAATCTCGAATCAGGATTCATTGATTTTTGGTAATCGGATAATCTCCAGATGTGCGCATGAACATCAAAAATTTTCTCAGGAAGAAATTCGCTGAGTTGTTGATAACATTCAACGTCATTCTGTCTGATTTCTATCAGACGGGTTAATCTTTTTCCCATTTCCTTTCAGAAATCCTTTGTGAAATAACCCTCACGCGTCTTTTCATCTTTGATATATCTACTTCTGTGCTTCTCCATCCGAGCAGACCTGTCCACATTAATCCTTCAATATAGCCAAGTTTGTCTTTTGAAGGACCCTCTGCCCAGGAAGAGCCAAGTATCCCATCTGCGCCGTATTTTTTTATTGAATGAATCCTGTGCAGTAGTATAATTCAAAATGAAAAATACAAAGTTAAATTAAACGATCAACTATTTCCCTTCTTACTTATCTTTTCTCCTCAGCGAAGAGAAACAGTGACAAAGGGAATTTTGCATTTTTAGATTTCTTTCTTATTTCCCCCTTCCTTTTGTAAAGGAAGGTTGTGATAGATTTTTTCTTATTTGTGCTTGTTTACAGTACAAACCTTTCACCAAAATTTTTCATTTATTGAGTATACCAGAAAATTTGAATTCCTCAAACAATGGGGTCAACTTTTGACTCATAATATGGCAATCAACAGGGATCAATGCCTTGTAAAATAAAATAAATAAGCCAGCCACAATGTCCCAAAACCTATTACTTCACCATTCCAAAGAGAAGTTCCACACTTTTTTCAAACCATTCGAGATGCTTTTTTAATTCTGGTACATTAAAATTATCAAAAAACGGCTGACCATACTTATTCATCTCGGTTCCGCATACCACAGGAATATTCATTTTGATACAGGTGGAAAGAAATGCTTCAAGGTTTGCTACCTTGATTGTTTTTTCTTCAGTATTGCGTATATTCCAGTTTCTTTCAGGGATAATATTCATTACCTTTATTCCTGCTGAAAGCATAAACTCGAGAAATTTTTCAGGATCTTTTTCTCCGGGATTTGTGCCATCGAGCCAGTTACCAACAACCACGGCTCCACTTTCTTTTACCATATCAATGAATTCATAAATTGTTGGGAATGTTTCTGATTCAGGGCTAACATAGCCAGGACCACCGTTTTTTACAAGTACAGAACGTATTTTTTCCATAAAATCGCCAATATTTTCTTTTTTCATTTTGGCGACATCATTCGGCAAAATCTTTAGTATCTCGCACCAGAAATTATCAGACGATATACCAGAAATTTTTTCAGATTTTTCAATATATGCTTTTATAATATGTCTCTCTGTTGGATTATTCGAAGGAGTTAAAGGATAAACATCCTCCTCATAATCAATCACAACGGGGAACAAAAATCTATTGAGTTTTTCAACGATTTTCTTGTTTCTATTTTCAGCAATCTGGTGAAGTTTTTTGTATATCTTTTCTGCGTTTGAATTTTTTTTTGGTAGTTTTGTAAATCCGAGCGCATTTATGTAATATACCCCTGGTTCACCAGGGGAATTTATTACTATTTCTCGGAATTCAGGTATAAAAACCCGGGTTTCAATTCCTGCAAGTGCCGGTACTCCAAATAGTTTTGAAGAAAGCAGGGTTTCTTCAAGTGCTTCAAGGGTATCAAAATCAACAATGCCAATATGTTTCAATCCAATTTTATATGCCTCAAATATAATTCTTGAAGGAGACCAGTTATTGTAATTGAATGAATGAAAAGAATGAATGTGCATATTATCGTATGGTTGTTGATATGTTCTTTTAATTTTCTTAGTTTTAACAATTTCTGCAACATCAAAAAGTACCTCAAATCTTTTTTCTGAATCAAAATCAGAAAGTTTTTCAATCATATTTTCCATCAGCCCTCCATTTTTGAAATGATGTTTTTCTCAATAAAAGAATTGGCTCTTTCAATTAATTTGTCTGTCCAAAATCTCGGTGATTGAGATAGATAAAGGTCAATATTTGAATATAACCCCTGGTCTTCAACAACCCATTCTTGTTCAATCTGAATGTGTGTTTTTCTATCCCAGTTTGAACGTTGCCACATCCCGATTTTTTTATAGAATGTGTTATATGTTTCTTTATCAACTGTTGCATCAAGGGAAATCCATCTATTATTGATATATACCTTTGCAAAAACATGAATAGTTGGATCATTTACCATTTCAAATATATCATATGGAAGCAAAACTTTGAGGATTTCTTTTTTGATAAGATATACACCGTATCCTGCAGGGATACCACACCTTCTCAAAAGGGCTATCTGAAGATTTGCTTTATTAAAACAATTACCTGTTTTTTTCTTTAATGTTTCAGATGCATATCTCCATGGATAATCAAACCTGTACTTGATTGTATCCCTAACAAAGTTGAATATTTCTTCTATGGTATCCAGTGCACTGAGATTTTTATAATTACTGCAAAATTCAATAATTTCTTTTGATTCTAAATCACAGTATCTGGTTGACTTAACATACTCATCATCCGGGACAAAGTTCTTCATCTTCATATTATTTACAATTGATAGTATAATAAAAAGACCACTTAATCTAATAATATATTACAATAGGAGTGTTTATGCGTAAAATAACATTATACATACTTACAACCCTGTTGTTGTGTGGTTGTGCTCATTATTCAGCGTATGACAATTTTTTAAGGAACACTGAACTACGCAAGGAATTTGCATCAAAACATGACGAACTTTCCCCTGAAATCAAGCAGGCAATTATTGATGGCAAGATTGTGCCTGGTATGGACCAGAGTTTAATAAGAACATTATTCGGCGACCCAGATGAAACATATCTTTCAGAAACAGGAATGTTCGAGATGTGGTATTATGAAAATTTTGCCTTTGGTTTTGATAAAAATGGAAAGGTTATTAAAGTTTTTAATCCAGAAGATATGAAATTTGAAAAAAAGAAACCCAGGAGGTAGATATGAGAAAACTTAAATGGGGTGTAATTGGTTCAGGAGGAATTGCATTTAGGCGTACAATTCCAGAAGGAATAATTCCCGCGAGTAATGCAGAACTTGTGGCGGTTTGCGATGTTAATGAGGATCTTGCAAGAAAATCAGGAGAAAAATTTGGTGTTCGTTTCTACACAGAGGAAGATGCTTTAATAAATGCGCCGGATGTTGAAAGTGTATATATTGCCACCCCTGCATACCTACACTTCAAACAAGCAGAAAAGGTGTTAAAAGCAAAAAAGCATGCTCTTGTCGAAAAACCAATCACACTCAAGGTTGAGGAAGGTAAGAAGATTGTTTCCCTCGCAAAAAGAAACAGGGTAAAGATTGGTGTTGATTTTATGATGAGATTTAATACAATCAACCAGAAAATAAAAGAAATGGTTTTGAACGGAGAATTAGGAAAAATTGTAATGGCAAGGGCGCAACTCTCCTGCTGGTATCCACCTATCAAAGGAGCGTGGAGGCAGATTCCAAAACTCGGAGGCGGCGGATCTTTTATTGATATGGGATGCCACTGTATGGATTTACTCGAGTTTATTATTGGAAGCAGGATCAAAGAAATTATTTGTATGGGAGATACGCTGGTTCATAAATACCCTGTTGAAGATACATCTGTTGCGCTTGCGAGATTTCAAAATGGTGCAATAGGTATTATAGATAGTTGCTTCAGCATACCAGATAATTCCTCAAAGAATATACTTGAAATTTACGGAAGCAAAGGGAGTGTTATTGCAATGGGTACAATAGGTCAATCTCCTGATGGAACAGCAACAGCATACCTTGAAACATCTACAAAAGGGTATGATGCTCAACAGACAAGGCAGATTACCTCCACAAGCACAAAAATTGAGGTAAAACCCTACAACACATACAGGGCTCAGATTGAAAACTTCTCGAGTTCTGTCCTTGAAGATAAGGATGTTTTGAATTCTGGAGAAGATGGGGTGCGAAATCAAGCACTTGTTATTGCAGCGTATAAATCAATAAAAACAAAAAAAGTAGAGAAGGTTTTGATAAAATAATTCAACTTTTTGTTTTTTTCATCAAAATATAAGTCCCCATTATCACTGATGCTTTTCAGCCAGTGCAATTATAATCAATCTAGGCATAACGCAGATTATTTTACTCTACACTATACCTTATAACTTCAGGTGTTTTCATAAGTCCACAGGGTACAATTTGATAATCTTCTATAAATTCTTCACCTTCTGGGACGAAAGAATATGGACCTGTCCATATAGGCCATTTTTGATGAAAATGAAGTGGTCCATGTGAATTTCTTCTGTGACCAAGTATTTCAATGCCAAGAAGACATTTGTTTCCACTCCTGATAAAATCAGTGATATCAACCTCGTTTGGTTTCCATGCAATAATACCTGCCTGTTTTCCATTAACGAGAATTCTTACTGCAGTTCCTCTATAATCAGGTATCCGCACAAAGATCTTCTGTTTTTCCTTTATCTCTACCTGCATCTCGTATAAATATGTGATGTTTCCAGAATAAAATGGAAGCCCCTGCTGTGTCCAATCTCCAATCTTAAGTTTTTCAATTTTTTCAATTATTTTCGGCTGGTTGTTTGCAATCTTTACACCAAAATCACCGAGGAGGTAAATAATTTCAAGCCCGGGATGGTCTTCATTATAGATTGTTTCGAGGATAATTTCGTTTTGACCTCTGGTAAGTATATATGGCTCAAATTTTAATACACGAAGTGATTTATCAACCCACCATCCACATTCCATATCCGAAGAAATGCTGTACCCATTTATGGAAATCCTATAAAGATCTGGTTTTTCGATTGCCAGAAGTATTTCGCTTGATGGAATATCCTCAACATCAAATACATATCTCAGAGTAACCAGGGTGCCATTTAATCTTCTCTCTTTTCTTCTTGCCCATGGTTGAACCATCGTACCACCTCTTACTGGAATCCTAAGTTGTTTTCTTATTTCCCTATCAAGTTTCAATATCTCTTTTTTTTCTTGCCACTGGGAGTTTTTAATTCTGAAATAGGGCATATCAAGAACAAGAGCGTTTTTTTCAGAAAATTGAACATCCCACATTTCCTTTTCAAGATTTATTTTTTCTATTTCTTGAAGTTTTTCTTTTGTTTGTGCTTGAATTGCTATATTATTCTTAGGGATAATATAAAGATGGCTCTTAAGTGGAGGGAAAGAAGTTTTAATTGCGTAATTATTTTCTATTTTCATTGTATCCGCAGGATAAACATCTCCTGTTTCAGGATCGAGTTCAAAAACAGGATATTTCCATTCCATTGCAACACTTGATATTGTTACATCATTGAATTCAATATTTCTTTCTCTCGAAAGCGTATGACGGCCAAGGACATCCTTATTCCACTCCATAGATGTATTGCACAAAAACAAATAATATACATCTTTATCTTCTCGAAGTAGATATAAAATCTGTTTTATTTCATTTCCATCATTATCAGTTATTGATATCCTTCTTGTTACTGGTTCAATCCTATCTATTGCTTTTTCAATGTCAGGGGCAATTTCAAATGCATCTGTAGTGTTTTGTTTTATTTCAGCATCTATATACTCTGGAAATTTTTCAACAAATATAATTTTACCGCCAGCATCCCTGAATTTTTTTAGGATTTTAAGTGTTGAACTTCTCATTGTATAAAGAGGTGGAACAAGAATTGCCTTATATTCGGCTTTGTTAATCTTCAGGACCGCATTGCCATTATTTTTTTTAATTTTTGCCCACCTTGACATAATCTCTTCATCTCCGTAGTCAAAGTCAATATGAGAAGAAAGAAGATTATCACAAAGTAAGGTGAACATCTCATCATATTTTTCAAGTTTCTCACACCTCTCCCAGGTATTTTTTTCATAATTCCATTCAGGCATTTTGAATATTGTCCACATACTTTCAATTGGATGAATAACAAGAAGATCTCTTACTTCACTTCCTTCTGTCATTATTGAATAAATCCGCGCAAAATAATCCTCAACCTTTTTATATGTATGCCACCATGGGGACTGATAAAATATACTTGCGGGATAATCTCTTTTTGCTTCTGCAAGCATTGTATACCAGGAAAGGTGCTGGCATCTTAAATTTATTCCGAGTGCTGTTTGCCAATCGCCGAGCGCCTTATGCCCTGAAAATGGAAAGTCCCAGCCAGTGCATCCATATGTTTCTGTTAATCGCCATTTTCTTCCAAACTGCCTGGCTACTGAGCTAACCTGTTTTGCTGTATTAAAAATTCTCCAGTGTTCTGTTAATAAATCCATCCCGGGTGCCTGCATATACTGGTAAAATCTCATACAGTTTCCAACAACATTTGTTTGTGCCCGTAGAGTGTCTTCTGAAAGAACATGACCTGTAAATAATATTTTATTTTTCCCGCACCAATCCCCAATCTGTTTTGCAAATGAATCAACAAAAAGATGTGTAGCGCAATCACGATAATGATACCTTGGTTTTGAAATTTCTTTACCCTTAACATCAAAATAGATTTCAGGTAGATAATCTAATATGTCATAGGAATATCTTTTTTTGAATATAACTGGCAGTTTATCTGTCCAACTTACAAGAATATTTCTCTCGTCTGATGGCCACGCATAATGAAAAAACTGAGAACCATAGTTTGGTTCATCAGTAAAAATACCAGGAATAACCTTTCCGAAATATCTCCCGCTATACTTTTTGTATTTACTGTGGGTTGTTTTTATAAATTCTTTCACTGCTTCTGGGTTCATTGTGTCAAGATATGTATATCCATTGTACCAGTCGCTCGGTTTTTGTGTTTCTACAGTGAAAACGAGGATTTTTGATGAACCAAACATGGCCTTTATTTTTTCACCTTTCTTAATCCTTTTATAGTGTCTTATGATGTTTCCCTCAAATTCTGCAATAAAAACAGCAATAACATTTTGATTCCACTTAACCTTCTTGTAGTCCTTAAATACTTTAAGACAGAGATATCTCATCCTGTATTTGGGATTTTTTGTAACAAGCCCTCCAGCAGCACCTGATGGCCATCTATCTTCATCATAAAGATACGCAAACATATGCAGTTTTTTTGCTTCATCAGCGCAGGCGTTTATGCATTCAAACCATTCCTCTGAAAGATATGCTGTATCAAGTCCTACACGAGAGTGCATAAAAAATCCGCCAAGTCCCATTTCATGCATGATTCTAATCTGCCTTCTCAATTCATCAGGTTTTAATTTTCCATTCCATGCCCAAAATGGAGCACCTCTGTAAATGCTGCTAGGTGATTTGAATTCATCCATAACCTGATTTATATTTTTCCCCATTTTTTATCTCCTGTGTTATTAGAAATTAAATAACCTGATTATATCTTTTTAGTAATCATATTTTTTGTATTTTCCCAAAACCTCTTTGTTAAATGATTTGTCATTATATAAGATGTTTATGGCATTTTGTCAAATTTTGTACAGGTAGGGTACATAGGTAACACTTTTTGGTGCTGAAAAAAAAGTCAAAAAGCGTCTGATATTTTAATAATTCATTGACTGAATTTTTAATTAACAGTAAAATGACATAAGCACTTTTCAAAATATCAAGGAGGAGATATGACTAGCCGTGAAAGAGTAATTCTGTCTTTGAATCACAAAGAACCTGACAGAATACCAATGCAGGATTCTCCATGGGCTGCAACAATAAAGAGATGGAAATCAGAAGGATTTCCTGAAGATGCAGATATATCTGATTACTTTGAATGGGACCTTGCATTTTTCGGTGCTGATTGCACACCAAGATTTCCTGTTAAAACCATTGAAAAAACTGATAGATTTATTATTCAAACAACGCCACAGGGGGGGTTAAGAAAAAATTTCAGAGATTATACCACAACCCCTGAAATTATTGATTATCCTATTAAAACAAAGGATGATTGGAAAGAGATTAAAAAGCGTCTTAACCCTGATTTTACAAGGGTTGACTGGGTAAGTGCTTTTTATCATTTTAATGAAGCAAGGGAAAAAGGAAAATTCATTTGCTATAGTGGCGGCTTTGGATATGATATCCTGCAGAGTTATATGAAAACAGAGCAACTTTTGATGACCATGGTAGAAGATCCAGAATGGGTTAAGGAAATGATAATGACCCTTGCTGAATTAAATCTTGTAATGATGGAATTTATGATAAAAAATGGATTTTCTTTTGATGGTGCATTTTTTTACAATGATATGGGTTATAGAAATGCATCTTTATTTTCTCCTGATACTTATCTAAAAACCCATTACCAGGCAGATAAAATGACATATGGGTTCTGTCATTCCAAAAATATGAAAGTATTTCTGCATTCATGCGGCAATGTGAAGGAACTTATTCCAATGCTTATTGATGCTGGGCTTGATTGTCTTCAGCCGCTTGAGGTTAAGGCAGGAATGGATTTAATTGAATTAAAGGGAAAATATGGAGATAAACTATCTTTTATGGGTGGAATAGATACAAGATTGATGAGCGACCCTGACAAAACGAAAATCGAACAAGAGATAAAAACAAAGATTGAGGTTGCAAAGAAAAACGGAGGATATATATATCACTCTGACCATTCTATTCCAAATATTGTTAGTTTTCAGGATTACTGTCTTGTTATGAAACTCGTAAAAAAATACGGTGTGTATGAACATCCAGAACCATCTGTTGAAGCCACAGTGTTAGAAGAGAAAAAAGAAGAGGCCACGGTAGTAGAACAGAAAAAGAAAAAATTTGGTTTTGGCAGGAAAAAAGAAGAAAAAATAGCACAGCCAGCAGGTTCTCCAGAAATAAAATCAGAAGAAAAGAAAAAAGGTATCTTTGGGAAAAAGGAAAAAACAACACCTGTAGAAAAAACAAAACCAGAATCAAAACCCTCTGAAAAAAAATCAGTATTTGGATTTTTAAAAGGTAAAAAGAAATGAATAAAGCAATCGGAATTGACCTTGGTGGAACATATATCAAGTATGGTCTTGTTGACAATAAAGGCAGTATAATAAAAAAGGGTATGCTTCCAACAAACGCTGAATCTAGAAAACGTGATATTGTAATTGAACAGATGTCTATTGCCATCAAAGACGTCTGGGAGGATAATATTGATGGAATAGGTATAGGAACACCCGGTATTGTTGATAATAATGGCGTTGTTTATGAATCACCAAATCTTCCTGACTGGCACAATCTGAACCTGAAAGAAATTTTTGAAAAGAAGTTTAATAAAAAAGTGGTTGTTGAAAATGACGCAAACAGCATTGCTTGGGGAGAATTTCTTTTTGGTGCTGGACGTGGAACATCCACAATAGTATGTCTTACGCTCGGGACAGGCCTTGGAGGCGGAGTTGTAATAAATGGAAGATTACTCAGGGGAGCGTGCTATTCAGCAGCAGAAATTGGTCATATGCCGGTTAACTATAAAGGAAGGAAATGCGGATGTGGAAGCACTGGCTGTATTGAGGCATATGTTGGAAGGGATTATATTGTTAAATCGATTGTAAGAAAAATAAAAAAAGGAAGAAAAACAATTGTTAGTGAAATGGTTGATAATAATCTCTTAAAAATTACACCGAAGATTATATCAGAGGCATATCAAAAAGGGGATAAACTTGCTGAAGAAACATGGATCGAAATGGCAACAGCGCTTGGAGCCTTTCTTGCCGGGATTGTGAATTTATTAAACCCTGATAGAATAATTCTTGCTGGTGGAATTGCTCAGGCAGGAGAAATCCTGTTTGAAACAATAAGAAAAACAATAAAGCAACGGGCGATGGATGTTCTTGCGAAATCCATTGAGATTGTTCCTGCTGGTCTTGGTGTAAACGCTGGAATTATTTCAGGGGCTTCACTTGTTTTCCAAAAATAACAACATCTTAAATCAAAATGAGAATTATTTACTGGGGCAGTTCTGACTTTGGCATACCCTGTATTGAAAAACTACACCAGAAGCACAGTGTTGTTGCGGTTATTACATCTCCAGATAAACCACAGGGAAGACATCTAAAGGTTATCTCTGGGCCAATAAAGATATGGGCAGAAAAACATAACATAGATATTTTTCAGCCAAAAAAAATTTCAGGGAATGATGAACTACTAAATATACTCAAATCACTCAAACCAGATTTTTTTGTTGTTATTTCTTATGGAAAGATTATACCTGAAGATTACCTGAAAATACCTGTTTTTGCACCTCTTAATGTTCATCCTTCTCTTCTTCCTAAGTATCGTGGACCTGCTCCAATGGAATGGGCGTTGATAAATGGAGAAAAAGAAACCGGGGTTAGTGTTATCTCAATGGTGGATGAAGTTGATGCAGGTAATATCATCAGTGTTGCAAAAACAATTATCAGCGATGAAGATAATATTTTTACCCTGCGAGAAAGATTGTCATATATTGCTGCTGATGTTCTTATGGATGCAATAGAAAAAGTATCCAGTGGATATAAAGGGGAAAAACAATCCGGAAATATTTCCTATGCTCCAAAACTTAAGAAATCAGATGGGCATATAAACTGGCAGGATAATGCAGTTTCTATTCATAATAAAATCCGCGGTCTTGCTGATTGGCCGGGTGCATACACATTTATTGTTTCAACCAAAGGAAAGAGGTTATTAAAGATAAAAAAATCTCGCGTTGAGGATGCATCGACAATTCATAACAACCCTGGGAGGTTTCTTGAAGATAAAAAAAGGATGCTTGTTTTATGTGGGCAGGGCATACTGGAACTTATAAGTATTCAGGAAGAAGGGAAAAAAGAAACCAGTGCAGTAGAATATCTAAACGGACATCACAAGATTTTAAGGGAAGCGTACCTTCAATAATATTATAGAAAGATGTTTAACCAATAAATTATTTTAGCATACGGTTGTACTCGGAGAGATGGCTGAGTGGACTAAAGCGTCCGCCTCGAAAGCGGATGTGCCCTTTCGGGCACCGCAGG
>ERZ795052.1489-NODE-1489-length-31499-cov-100.915914_pt1 | contig 31499 bp, 26 predicted proteins | sample MGYA00375136_ERZ795052 | MGnify/ENA primary metagenome ERZ795052 (study PRJEB30181, sample SAMN05720156) | activated sludge metagenome | isolation source: Anaerobic digester | place: Japan | collected 2015-05-26 ... | reverse complement strand
ACCACCTTCTAGATTAATTACTCACTTACATCAGTATATTATCATATATGATAATATAAATCAATACCTATACTGGTTTGGTTTCTATCTTTATTACTACTACAAGTGCTAACTATAAATCTTCCTTAGGATATCTATTTTTTTGGTATGACATACTTAAGTATTACTTCTTATTATATATAACCCAAGTATTACTTTTCATTATATATAACTTTTGTATTACTTTTATTATAACTCACCTATGTGCTTATCTTTTGGTATGATCCTTATTATATAAGAATTATAGGGCTTTATATAATAATGTTGAGTGGGCCCAATATTACTAATGTAAAAAATGGCCCTTGACTTTTGGACCCGGAACGTGTATAATATTTTCGAAGATCCTGCTGGAGGTGATTGTATGAAAGACAAGAAATTCACGCAAGTAAGCTCCACAAAGGGTTCAGAAGAATTGCTTCTATGGAAGGATTATTCCGTTTACTTGTTTGATGAAGACATAAACCGCGATTTTGTCGGGGGATTTATTTTGGAACTGGTAAAATCAGACCCATCTACAGCAGAGAATATTGTCAATATCATCGAGAGGCTCCAGGGAGGCAAAGGCTTGCAGGTCGAAATGATAAAGGGTAAGAAGCCAAAGATCAAGAAAGTTGAGCAAGGAGACAAGTTGTATGAGTTGAGAGAGTATTCAAGCAAACTGAGAAAGCACCTAAGAGTCTACTTCTCGGTTGATTCCAAGAACAAAAAAGTTGTGTTTCTCAATGCGTGCTTTAAGTCAGACGACAAGAGGCAAAATAAGGATATAAAGGTTGCTCTTTCCAGGTATCAGGAGTACTTTGAGAAGCATAAGTAATTCTGCTGGTGGAGGTGATAGTACTGTTCATTGTGAGCGCTCTGCTTTTCTTAGCAACAATTTTTTGTGTGATCTACCGCGAGCAAATTGTGTACTTCATTGTCCCAGTCCTGTTTATCCTCTTATTGAATGTGTTAGCTTTCCTGTTCATTGAGCTCTTTTTGATGTTCCTGGTATTAGCTTCACATATGATCTCTCTGAAAGGGTCTATAGTTGAGAAGCTTGAAGCTTCGCAGAAGATTGAGCTCAAAGACGACGACGCTGAATAAAAAAGAATACGACATAGTGGTTCAGCCAATGCCGCTTAGAGGGATCGCGATCTATCTTCCCTGCGAGAGCGTTACGATTTGTCGGGGTCTGAGGGCGATTTGTGAGACAAAATGAGCCACCGGGTAATTGGTCCCGCGGAGTGATACTGGCGAAGTCTTCACTGGCTGCGAATTCTTCCCATATTTATCCGTTTGAATTCACGAAAAAGCATTTTCCAGAAAATCCTTCAACTGTTCCAGGTTTCGATGAATCTCTGATGAGAGACGAGCGGCCGGCTAATGAAGTTTAGAAGAGCATCATCTATTGTCCCTTTTCTCACAAGTTCTTGGCCTGCTTCCTCGACTTTGAGGAGTATCTCTTTCCCCTCATCTGTTGGCTTTCCCCTGTCAAACATTAGGTGAACATGCGGCCTGATTATCGCTCCGGAAAACACTATGTTCGCATTTTCCGCGATTTCACGCACGATTCTTATGAGAGTGTCGAAATTTTCCTTTTCCCACCAGCCGCCTGTGGATATCAGCACAATCTTCTCCGTCTTCCATCCGGCTCTCATCTTTGCTCTCGTCCTGCCATCGACAATGGCAAGCACTGGATCTATCATAGGACATAGCCTGTTTATGAGATTCTGCATCTCTCCCGGCAGAGGAATGTAAACCGGAGCAGCCAGAATGAGAATCTCAGATTCTTTGATCTTCTGATAAATCGGCTGCAAACTATCATTTATGCAACAGATTCCCGGTTCTTTGTCCCAGCAGTGCATAGTCCCGCAACTACAAGGTCGTGGTGAAATAGTGCTGGTATAGAAGAGTTCGGTATCACATCCCACACTTTGAATTCCTTTCAGGAGCGGAGATAACAGTCTTGAAGTGAAGCCTCTTTCCATCCTTGGGCTACCATTGAAGACAACTGCTTTCATCATTTCATCTCCTTTCAAAAAGACGGGATCAGGTCTTCTAAATAGATTATATTCTTTATATGAGCTATAAGGCATCCACAGAAAGATGCTGACCCTGTCACATCGACTCCTGGATCCAGAAGTGTGGATAAACGAATCAGCAAACTTACGACAGCAACGGAACCCTACTGGACAAAGACGGAATGATAACGATCGATACATCGATGGTAGTTGGATACAGATTGCCGACAGAGGCGGAGTGGGAATACGCGGCCAGAGGTGGAAACAAGAGCAGGGGTTACGAGTATGCTGGAAGCAGTACCGTCGGTGACGTCGCCTGGTACGAGTCAAACTCGGAAAGCAAAACCCAGGAAGTTGGGAAGAAGGCGCCGAACGAGCTTGGAATATACGATATGTCGGGTAACGTGTGGGAATGGTGCAGCGACTGGTATGGAGATTACTCCAGTTCTGCGCAGACTAATCCGTACAACAGTACAGCTGGTTCCGGCCGGGGGGTGCGTGGTGGTAGCTGGGACGACAATGCGTCGAACACACGTGTGGCGAATCGCGACTGCCTTCTGCGAGTTGGAAAGCCCGAACCACACAACACCGCCTATCGGATCAGGTAGCCAGCTACGACACTGGTTTGTATAGAAGCGGCTGGTGGAATTGGAGTTTCATGTATTCTGCACAACAAAGATGTTTAGACCTCTAGACGCTGCCTGGATTGTCGCCGGGGATAACTGTTCCAGAATCCGATAGATCAGATTGCACAATCTAGAATTCCAGTACAGTTTCTGACTGAAGGCGGCAGCGCCCACCCGTTAATTTCGGTTCCTAAAAATACTTTATGATCAGCGCCAACGAGTAGATTATTACAACAATCTCGGCAATAACAAAACCTACTATAAAGAGTGGGATTAAGCTGGCAATTATCATCATTTGATCACCTCCACGGTAATATAGCGAGCAAAAACCGTCTCCTTAAGGCGACAGATAATGCCACTGTTATTATATGCTTCTGTTTTGCTTTTGCCGATCCTCAAACAAGCCCATTTAATCCACATTCTGGCTGAGAAATTGAATTCTCGAGTTGCGAATTCACTTTTCTCACCGTATCTTGTTGGGTCACCATGGCCAAAAAAATTGTGTGAGCTTGGATTATCTGAAGTTGTGGCTTAAGTTAGTGAAGAACTTCCTGAAACCCGCATCGCAACCATTGCTGTTGATCATTCCCTTTTCATAGAGCTCGACGAAGTACTCGCCGCTGCCGATTTCTACCGATAGAGAGTCGAGGGGAAAGCCGGGTTTTCTTATCGCGTGTGGCTTATCGACGAGAAGGAAACTCTCGGCCAGGTCTTCCCCATCGTAAGTTATGACTTTCTCATGATCAATAATAAGGCAGATCGCGTTTCTGTAACTCGCCCTCGCCATTCCTCCGAGCTCCTTCACGAGTTTCGAGTAATACTCAATCATTTCTTCGTCGCTCAATTCTCTGCCGTTGACTCTTCTGACTCTCGGGCCGGGTTGTCTCTTCTCATCTAGACCCTGTATGTAGAGACCTGAATCGCATGAAAAGAGAGGTCTTCCGATAGCTTCATAATACGCTTGAGCCTTTATGTACGCATTTTCAGCCGGGGTGTCGCCTTCCTCAGGTACCTCCGGGAGCGCGATATCCCTGTCCGGCGCGAGTATATCGATCCCCAGACCGTCTAGCATTCTTCGCATATATTCTATTTTGCTTATGTTGGTAGTCGCATATATCAGTTCCATTGTTTGACCTCCGTTGCATTTATGGAGCCATAAAAGATATTATCATGACACGGATTGGACAGTGAGAAGAGACATTAGCCGCTCTGGATATCGATCCTCCTTCCCGCATGCCGGGCACCGATCCTGCAATCATCGTTCTGACGCTGCGCCAACTCACCACCAACAACGGTTCTTTTGCTCTTACCCACAATCCACCACCGTTCCAGGTGGTATAAGTTCGCAACTTACAAGTTGAGGCGTGTAGGAGTCAGTTGTATATATTTACCCTGTTCCATAACAAGATTTCCTTTCTGTTGTCGCATATTTGTGTGATATATTGTATTAATGCCTTGAAAAAGGTTTGAAAAGGGAGGCGATGAAGTGAAGCGAATTTCGCGCAGGATACTTTTTCTTCTGTTGTTAGCGTCTCTCCCGCTTTCCATGGCGATGGCGCGGGGGGTGACCTTTCTCGTCAACCCGTCTTACAGCCCCTTCAGCTACGAGGAAAATGGCTCGCTCAAGGGTCTTGCGGTCGAACTTGTAAAATTGCTCTCGTCTGAATTCGGGCTTGAAGCGGAAATGGTCGCTATGCCCTTTGAAGAGGCTTACACGAAGCTGCAGGACGGTGGTGAGTACGCCCTGCCCACGCTAGTATTCACCCCGCAGCGGAAATCCCAGTTCAACTGGGTAGGTCCTATCGCGGTAACACCCACATACCTTTACGCCCGCGATGATTCTCGAGACATTCGTTCGATAGACGATGCAAGAAAAGCGGGGAAAGTCGGCGCCGTGCGGGGGTATTACTCCCAGCAACTCCTGGCCGAACAGGGTCTGGATACGGTGATCTTCGACGACGAGACGACTTTGTTGAAGAGCCTTCTGGAGGGCGGCATCGACCTGGCACCCTTCAACTACGATGTCTATAAGCATCTGACGGAGAACATACCTGAATCTTCAAAGTTGCACGCTACGATCGTTCTTGACCTCGATATGACCTATATAGGTTTCTCGAAGGATGTACCGCTCGATACCCTTCGGATGTGGCAGGAGGCGCTGGACAGTTTGAAAAGTTCCGGCGACTTTGCTGGACTTTATGAAAAATGGCTGCCGGGCCGTCCCGTTCCCGGTATCTATACCCTGCTCACTGAGGAGTATCCGCCCGTTACATACATGGGCGATGGAGAACCTGAAGGCTTTGTGATCGAGATAGTGAGAGAGCTCATGGATCGAAACGGTATGAAAGAAGAGATCTTCCTTGTTCCGTGGACGATAGGCTATGAACTGGCTTCGAACCTGCCCAACGTTCTTCTCTTCAGTATGGATCAGACGGAGTTTCGAAAGCCACTCTTCGAGTGGATCGGACCGGTTGGCAGGAACACGGCTTACCTTTACGGGCGGGCCGGTTCGTCAGTAGTCCCCGCCGATCTCGAAGAAGCCAGGAAGGTCGGAACGATCGCCACTACAAAGGACTGGTGGACCGAACAGCTCCTTATAGATCTGGGCTTCACGAATCTGAAGAGTTTTCTGGATCCTCTGGACACCGTGCGGCAGCTGATGAGCGGCGAAGCCGATCTCGCGATATTCACCGATCTCACCGTCAGCGAACTGGTGCAGAACGCCGGTTACCAGATGGAGAATCTAGACCGTCTGCTCGAAATCCAGACGAACTATTTCTACATCGCGGCCTCCAGAGGCACCGACCCGGAGACGGTTTTGAGTCTGCAAAAGACGCTTGACAGCATGAAACGCGACGGCAGTTTCGAAGAAATTCTTCGTAAATATGTTCCCAATGTGCTGATCACGCCGTTGCTATTTCAGTCTTCGACACCCTCTACCGTCATGCTGCAGTCGGTAGTCAACTCGCTGAAAATCGGGGAGCTGGCAAGCTTGACACTCGAAGAAAATGGGAGCACCGGTTACGTTTGGGATGTGGGGATTTCCAACCCGAATGTGCTTTCACTGGCTTTTGTAAAACATGGTGTCGTAGATACTGGAAAGGAAAGTCTCACGGGGGCCCCCTATGAAGTGGAATGGACCTTCCGGGCCGAACGTCCGGGAGAGTGCGTGATCGTCTTTTCGCTGCGGAGACCCTGGGAGAGCGTACACCCGATAAAGACCTTCGCGATAAACGTCAAAGTGGAATAGTAGAAGTGGACAAAAAACGGCCGGGTTTCTTCCCGGCCGTTTCATTTTAGAGAGTCTATGACGGTATCGCTTCGAATCCTTCACAAAGAGATCGGGCAGTGCGTCTTCCATCACCGTTGATTCTTGAGAACTCGAGCTTCCACCATGAAAAGGGTCAGAGAGTATCTGCGAACCAGTCAACAGTCGCGGCGATGAGTTTGTTGAAAGCCGTCATGTCGCCGGTGAAGATGTTGAACGTATGGTCCGCGCCTTCTATCAGGAGTACTCTGGAGTTTTTGTTACTGGACGCATCGACTATGCGCTGTGCGTTGACTGGATCGACCACGGTGTCCATTGCACCGTTGATAGCCAGCACGGGGGCGGAGGAATTAGAGAAGACCTGCAAAACATCAGTGTTATACACTTCTTCGAACCACTGAAGACCGAGCTTCAACGACGGGCGCCAGTCGAAGGTGAGTTCGTAATAGCCGTTGGCTTTGGCGATTTCATAGTTCTCGGCCGTTCCTATCAACTTGAGATCGGGGGCGCCTGCCCAGCAGACTACCGACCGGAAGGAGCGGTTATGGCCGGCGGCCAGCATGGCAATCGTTCCGCCCTGGCTCCAGCCCATAACACCGATGCGGTTGGGGTCGATACTTTTCAGTCCGGCCATATAATCGAATGCCGCGTTGGTGTCGGATACGGCCGACGTGAAGTTGTAGTTTATGTAGTCGGCCTTGCTGTCACCGTTGCCGATGAAATCGAAACGAATGCTGGCGATCCCCGCTTTTGCAAGGGCCGGCGCTGTCAAAAGATAGCCTCCGCCCGCTTCGTCCTTGTTCGAACCCGTTCCATGAAGCATTACGACTGCCGGGAAGGGACCGTCTCCGTCAGGCATGCACACGACCGCCGGAATTTCGTGGTCGCCGTTTGTGATCAGAACGGTCTGTTCCGAAAAGCTATGGGGAATCTTCAGAATCGTCCCCACCTTCAGGGAGTACTCGTTCTCGATACCGTTGAAGGATGCGATTTCCGTCCAGTCCACGCCGTACCTCCGGGCGATGCTCCACAGGGTGTCGCCCTTAACGACGGTGTACTGCTTTGTTGCAAAAGCGCTGGTAACAAACAACGCGATCATTGCCAGAAGCAATGGCAGGAACTTAATTTTCGCTTTCATCTCTTCACCTTCCTTTGTCTGCGGTCTGTGATCATAACAAGTATAAACTTCGGAGCGACTTTCGGTCAATACCATGAACCCACCGTCCGAACCGCGGTCTTTGCAGGTAAGTGAAGAACTTTTTCGGTTATTCCGGGAGTCGGGAAAGATTACTCTCCCATGTCGATGTTTCCTTGAGTTTTAGTCATCTATTTCGTACACAAAATCGGCGGCATTCACCCGTTCCCTCCAACCCCGCGCCGTGTAAAAGCCGCGTGCGTAGGACTCTCTGTTCTTCATGTTAACCAGTTGCAATCTCGAGCAACCTCTCGATATACCCTCTTTGACGGCTTCGGAAAGCAGTTTGGAACCAACTCCCTTTCCTCTGGCGTCATTTTTGACAAACAATTCGGAGATGTAGCCTTCGGGACCGCCCATAAACAGGTACGGTATGAAGTGGATCGCCACGTAGCCGATAATCCTGCCATTCTCTTCGGCAACCAGTAACAGATGATCCTCCCCCTCTATATTCCAGGAGACCATTATCTCAAGTTTTTGTATGAAACCCTCTTCGGCTATCTTGCCCTGATTGAACCACCCGATGTCTATGAGGAGCTCTCTCAGGCTGGCCGCGTCTTCCATTTTCACTTCTCTAATCGTCATTTTTACCTCCGGCAGTTTTCGTGTAATTCTCTTTATGCCCAGTGCAGGTGCTTTGCGTTGCCAGATCCCCGAAGGGGGGAGTTTCATTCGAAAACAACGGCGTCTTCAGGCGCGTCATTAACGCTGAGAGGCTTGGCTGAAGGGCTTTGAAAGATAATTATCGAACACGCGTTGCCTTGACACCTTCAGGTCAGCGTGATAGAATGAACTCTGTAGGGTGGAGAGATGGCCGAGAGGCCGAAGGCGCGTGCCTGCTAAGCACGTGAGGGTGTTTAACCCTCCGAGGGTTCGAATCCCTCTCTCTCCGCCATTGTATTGTTGTGGGTGCCCGTAGCTCAGCTGGATAGAGCGCTAGACTGCGGATCTGGAGGCCGGGCGTTCAAATCGCCCCGGGCACGCCATATCCCTTTATCACTTCAAAGTACCAACTCCTTGAGCGAATCCATGACTTTTCTGGGCTTTGAGACACCGTAGATGCAGTTCTTGGGATTGGCCACGAATTCCTTTTCGGAGGCCGTGCTTCCTATGAAAGCCCCACCCCTGACGTTTTTCGTTCCGGTGTCGCCAGTGAAACCGCCGACGACTCCCTTATCGCCCGTTCCAATTCCCGAGGAGGTGACCGGTATGACGTGGCCCACTCCCAGAAGAAGCTCCAGGAAGTTTCGTTTGAGCATTACGTTGGTTATATGCTTGGACACTATCATATGAGTGTTGGCGCCGAAGAAGCCGAAGCTTATCTCGACGCCTTTCTCGCTTAGATCGTACTTGAAGGTGTTTCTGTACAGTTCGAGATAGATTATCGCTATCAAACTCACGATCATGAAGAGCAGAACTGGCCCGTTATCGAACACGGGTTTGAAGTCCATGTAGATATTCTCGGGAAAGATAAACCTTGCTAACCAGCCCGCCGTGTTAATCAGGGATGGCCAGAAAAACCAGCCGAATCTCCTCCGCGAGAAGGCGAGAAGTACCCCCGGTATAACCGTGAGGGCTATCCAGCCGAAAATAAGAAAGAGCCTGTTGTTGCCGTCGATCCCCGAAAGGTCGAAATTCAAATAGAAGATGATGCCCAGAACGAAGTAATATGGAAAAATGATGTACCTGATAAAAAACGCCCGTCTCGATGGCTTAAGATTCACCTCTATCACCCCCGCTTTCGACTATTTTCTCTATCAATTTCTTTTCGAAAATTTCCGGCCTTGCCAATCTCACGGTTTCGATCTCGCCGTCTTTGAGGAAAAAAAGCGTCGCCTCGACCGGCGAAAGAAATTCCCTCAGCATATAGAGATAGAACTCCATCTGGAACCTGTATTTGTCTATGTTCGAGAGATTCTTTCGCGCGAATTTGAAATCGACGATCTTCCATTCTCCATCCTTCAGGTATAGTTTATCAACGATTCCCATCAATACGTACTTCCGGAAACCGTGTTGAAAGTGGACCTCGCTCATGGCCCTTTGACTCTCCTCTATCTCTTTGATGATTCTATGGTCCCTCAGTCCGTCCAGAACGCGCTTTACCCCGTTTAGGTCCTCCCGGGTGAATCTTATCCTGTCGACCGTGGCCGGCATTCCGCCGTCCAGTATCGCTCCGAGAGAGGGAGAGGTTCCATGTATGCCTCTAATTCCCAGCGGCTCCAGCAGACTATGGGCCAGCGTTCCCAGGTCCACAGACTTTCTGCCCAGCCCGGCGTCCCCGCCTCTGTCGGAGAGTTCGAATTCGTCGTCGATATCGGCCGTGATAGCCGTCGGGGAGAGATACTTGACGTAAGATCGGTCCTCGACGGGAAGCACATACCTTTCATCCGGCAACTCGTAACCTTCCTCTACCTCTCTCTTCGGAAGAGGCCCAAGCCTGACCGGCTCGAATTGAGAGACTATATCTTCCATCTCTGGCAGCAATTCGCCCGATTCGATATCCAGGAGCGTTCCCCCCAGCATCCTCGACCAGGGTCTGGTGGCGTTGCCCCTTCCATTGGCGCTCATGAGTAGCATATCTCTGGCCCTAGACAGGGCGACGTAAAGCGTTCTCTTCTCTTCCTCGAAGCTCTTCTGCTCCTCTCTTGAAAGGAGCCTTCCAGGTACGGTCTCTTCTTCGTTCCTCCTGCCGGAGCTTTCCTTGACGATAATGAAACCCCTGTCGTCGAAGAGTATCCTCCTGAGCGACCCCTTCTCTTTCCAGAAGAGGTCGGCCAGCACAACGACCGGGAACTCCAGCCCCTTGGATTTGTGGACGGTCATGATTTTGACGCTGTCGGACTCCTCAGTCTCGAGAGAGGCCTCCGATTCCTCACTAGAATCGACGAAGGCCTTGAGGTTTGAAGAGAGCTCGCGCAAAGAGCTCCCCAGTCTGTCCAGTTCCCTGGCCAGTTCAAGCATCTTTCTAACGTTTGCGATCATTCTCTCAGCGCCGTTCAGCGTCGCAAGTCTGGCCAGATAGTCGATTTCCGAGACGAATCTTTCCAGTATCTCGCTGGGAGAAAACACGTGCTTCAGTTGAGCGAATTTGTCGAAGAGCTCTTTGAGGTGTATAAATTTGCTTTCTTTACTCTCCTGAATCGCATAGTAGAGAGGTCTTCCCTTGGATCCCGGAAGACTCCTCAGCGAGAGGATGTCGTCCAGCGAGCAACCGAACGAGGGCGAGAGGAGGAAGGTCACGAAGTTCCAGTCGTCCAGCGGATCCACCAGCAGATCTAGCCAGGCCAACGGTCCGGCAACTTCCGGTCTGTCGTAAAAGTTCTTGCTTCCGACCGTGTAAAAGGGAATGTTAAGCTCCTCCAGCGCTTGTTCGTAGTTCGAAACCCTCGAGAAGGTCCTGAGCAGTATCGCGATATCGCCCGGCTTTATCTTGCGTTTCAGGCAGCTTCCATCCTTTCGCCTGAAGTGGATCTCCTCCTCAAGCAGCGCCCTGATGGCGGCGGCCACGGTTTTCGAATCGTCGGACGTTTCGCTCCGGATCAGCCTTATCCTCTCGAGCAGTTCGTCGCTTTCGTAAGGGAGGGCCTCTACCTCCTTTTCATAGACGGAGCGGAAGTAATCGCCAGAATAGTCGGGGGGCATGATCTTCTGGAAGAGGCGGTTTTGAAACTCGACCAGCACCGGGTGCGAACGCCTGTTGACTGTCAGGTGGAGCGCTTCCCGCCCGCTGGATTTGAATTCGTCCATAGTTCTGTTGAAGACCGTCACATCGGCTCCCCTGAACCTGTAGATAGACTGTTTCGCGTCGCCCACGAAGAGGCAGTGATTCATGCCCTCCTTCCTTAGGAGCGATACGATCTCGCTCTGCAGCTCGTCGGTATCCTGAAATTCATCGATCAGTATGTATTTGAAGCGTTCTCTGTATTTCTCCCTGACCTGCGGCATCTGAAGAAGCAGGTCGCGGGTCTTGGTCAGCAGCTGATCGAAATCCACCAGGCCCATTCTATAACTGCGGGCCTCGTACCTGTCGAGCAGTTCGCGGAAGTTCACGCAGAAACACTCCGAACCGGCCATGACTTTTTCGGCGTGTTCCCCCAGCTCCAAACTGGAATAGCCGGCGGGAGAGGGGTGAACGGCCAGCTCGTGTCTGAGTTTCGAAAGCGAGTCTCTGAAGATTTTGAAGGCCTCGTCGAGTCCGGTGAGTTCGATCAAGGGCTCCAGTTTTTCAAGGTTCTCTTCGAAAAAGCCTCGAACGGTCTGCTGCTCCAGCATCACCCTCTTCATGCCGCTCAGTATCTGGAAGCCCGGATCGATTCCCAAAAAGAGGGCGCTCTCGCGGAGAAGTCTCTCGCAGAAGGAGTGTATCGTGGAGATCCAGGCGTAGGTGAGCCTGTTTCTGAGAGTCTTCCATTTGCCGGGATGTCCAAGGGCGATTCGATCGTCGATCCAGCTTATGACACGGTCTTTCATCTCTTTGGCCGCTTTGTTGGTGAAGGTTATGGCCACTACGTTGTGGACATCCAGGGTTTCGCCCCGTCTGAAGGCTTCTTCGAAGACCTCTATATAGTTCTTGACAAGGTTGTAGGTCTTTCCGGTACCCGCCGAGGCGGATATGAAGATGTCACTCCTCATCGGCAAACTCCTTTCCATCCCTCCATGTGGCCACACGTTTCATCTTCTTGAAACGGCAGTTGAAACACTTGCCGCTCTGGGAAAGGCAGACCGGGGTGAACTTCCCTGCGTACAATCCCTCCGTTATCCCCCTAACCCAGGCCAGCGCATCGCTCTCGCTCCAATCGCCGCCTTCGCCGCGACCCCCGACGAAGCGCCAGACCCTTTCGCCGTTGATCGTCTCGACTTTGAAGGCCGCCCTGTTGACGGTGTTTCCGGTCAGCGTTTTGAAGACACCGCCGGCAACGGTATAGCCGCTGTCGGCGAAGAGCGTATCCGCGGCCAGCGAGTAGAGGATCAGCTGCTCTTTATCTCCGCTGTTGCCCCTTTTGTAATCTATGATGTATATAGAATCGCTCGTCTCGTCCAGATCAACCCTGTCGATCTTTCCTCTGAGATAGACGCCGGGGATCACTTCCACCCTTGCGGTGCCGTTGAGTCCGAAGCCCTTCTCGAAATCGAACGGGTAGTACTCTCCGCTCATCAGCCGGGGCCTCTTCGATTCGCGGATCGTTATATATTCCTGAAGGATCTCTCTCAATCTTGCGAACTCGAATTTGAAGACGACGCTGCTGTCGTGAAGGAGGTATTTGGTGAGGTTCTCGGCCAGTGAGCCCTCCCACTCTTCGCCCCTACCAGAAAAGTAATCTCTCAACACTGCGTGATAGACGTTCCCTTCGTCCAGGGGAGTTAGCTCGAAGATGTGGTCGGTTTTCTGATCGAGTCCGGCTACGTACGAGAGGAAGAAGAGAAAGGGACAGTCGTCGTAGGATTTAAGCCTCGAAAAAGAGAAGGTCTCCCCCAGATGTTTGCGGAGCTTTTCGAGATCCCTCACTTCCCAACTGAACTCCCTGTTGAAATCTATAAGCGAGGCCTCCAGTCTCTGCAGGTCGAATCTTTCCCTCAATCCGGACCAGAAGGGACCATCGAAGTATTTCGAGGCGGCCACATCCAGTTCCAGACGGCTCATCGCGTCTTTCAGCTCGGGAATCAGTCCCTGACGTTTCCCAGCTATCAGGCCGCGCTTTTGAACGGTCGCCCCCGAGCTATCCAGTATGTCTTTGAGATACGGAGAGGGCAGGATCGGCTCGCCTTCGACCGTCGATTCGGGGAACGTGAAGTGGATCGCGTCGCCTGCTGTCGTTATTGAGAGATAGAGGTTCAGCCTCTGTTGTTTCTCGCGCGTGAGAAGAAGATCCTTCGGCCGGCTCTCGCTGTATTGCGTGAAGCTGTACAGCGGATTCAGTTTGACGTAGGGGTACGCCCCGTCAACGAAACCCAGGAAGATCTTTACCTTCCTCTTCGAGAAACGCGACTTGAGGAGCGACTGTATCTCTACCCTGTTGGCTATGCTGCGTGAGGCCGGGTAGCTCTCTTTCCTGAGCATCAACATGAGATAGGAATAATACTCCGCCGGAGCTATCCGGGGACGATTCATAAACAGCAGAATGCGTTCCAGTTCGGGCAGAACCCTGTCGAAGAACTCTTTCAGAGCCCGGAGTTCGCCCTCGCCATCGTTCCGGTCGAGTTTCCTGTACGAATCGATTATGGCAAGATCTCTCTCCCAGCCGGCGAACATCTGTGAGTACTCCCCGACCGGTCTCATACGCATACTCTCGAAGAGCCGGAGCTTATCGAAGATCCTGCCGACGGCCGGAAGTAAATCCTCCCTCACCCTGCGGATAGTCTCGTCCATCTCCAGGGCCGCCGTGCTATCCAGGTCGTCTTCAGCCAGTGAGAGAACCGCGTCACGCCTTCTGGAGGTGAATTCAATGAACTTTTCCAGCCGCTCTACCCACGAAGCGCGCCTCTCTTCCAGCTTCAGCCTGATGTGGGTCCTGTCGTATATTATTCGCGACATGGTGGCCGCCATCTCGAGAAACCTGGCGTCGATCTCCCCGCCGTAGCCACTGTCACCCATGGCTATAATCTTGTCGGGCGGAAAGCCGAGGACGGCAGCCTCAAGCGGCAATATAAGCTTCTTGACGGCCAGAGAGGAGAGCAGCGGCTCATCGCCTTCGCTTCTCCAGGGGACGCCGTATTCGCGCAATTTCTGGGAGAGGAGCCTGTCGTAGATCTGGAAATCGGAGGCAATCAGTGAAATCTCTCCCGGTTCATAGCCATCGACCAGGTATTTCTTTACGAGCCTGGCGGTCCATTCCACCTCCGAGAAGAGATCCGGAAAGGCCGTTACCTCCACGGCCGGGCAGAGTCCGGCCTTTTTATTCTCACAAAAGAGATTCGACATGAAGTGTTCTAGTTTAACCGGGTAATGCTTCTCCTTGAGGAAGATCCTGCTTACCTCGATATCTGGAGTCCGCTTCTCGAAATCCTCTATGAATCTCCTGATAGAGGCGACCTCCGAATACAGTTCCTCCCTGTCGGGGTCGTCGGGGATAGTTATAAAGATCTCCTCGAAAGAGGGGAAGACGGAGCCGAAGAATTTCGAAATAGCCGGGCTAAAATCGTGAAACCCGTCTATGAAAAGGTACCTGCCGAACTCGCCTTTGTGTATCTCGTCGGCGCGTTCCTCTATCCCGGTGTAAGCGTCGAATGTGTCGAAGATGGTGTTCTGCGCGAACCTCTCCTGAAGGGTACGGTATATATCAATCAGCGTCGAGACCACCTCGTCGTCACTGGCGAAGATCTCGGTGAAACCTCCCTGCTCCTTCACGTCGTGGATCATCTCGAGTATGTAGTCTATGAACATGGTCGAGTCTATGAGCTCTCTCTTTCCCATCTTCTCGAGGACGTTTCCGATTTCCAATCTTATGATGTAGTCGCTTATATGATAGGAACCGGGATTCAGCAATCTGAATATATTGACGGCGAACTGGTCCATGGCGAGAAACCTGGAGGAGTTAATCGTGCCAACCCTTGACACGAAATTCTCCCTGAAATAGCGTACATGGTCACCCGACGGACCGACGAAGTAATAAGAAAAGGGATCGGCCCTGTGGACTTTTTCGAGCTGTGAGAGAATAGTTTCTGTCTTTCCCGAAGCGGTCGGTCCGAAAAACAAAGACAACTTCATGGGACACCCCCTGTCAGCGATACAATTTTATCACCTGTAACGTTGAAAGGGCCTGTCGGGATTCTTTTCCCGCTTCCTCAAAGTTCCATTGGTCACGGCTCAAAACGGTATATGATGGCCGGGGCGTTATTAGGCGAGAAAGATTGTCGAGTTCTCGCCTGGGATGAAGTACTGAAGCATGCCATGAGAGCCGGCCGGCCGTAAATTCGGGTTCATTCGAGGGTTTTGGCAGCCGGAGACGGTTTCTCTTTCGGTTTCTTGCTTCTGAAGAGCTGCACCGCCGCGAAATTGTTGATCATCATGCCCATAACCTCGAGCCTCCTCCCCGTATACATCCATGGCAACATGAAAAAGATCGCCTGTGTCGGCGGTATGTTGAAGGGAAGAACGACCATGGAAATGGTGAAGAGGTCCAGCGGACTTGGAACTCCTATCGTCGCTATAACGGCGATGATCGAGGATATGGCTATATACAGATAATCCACAGGACCGAGGCTGCGACCCAGCAGCTGGAGGTTGAAGATCGCCACGACCGCAAAAAGCGAAACGGTGTGCGGCTGAAGCATAACCACCAGAAGCGGCAAAACCCCCCTCTGATTCTCATCGTTGAATTGCTCTACCTGCTCGCTCGTGTGAAGGGCTTCGGGGATCACCGCCACCGAGGACATGAGGGCGAAGAGAAGCATCGTCGGCTTTTTTATGGCTCCAAGATACTCGAGGGGCGACATTTTGGCCAGTTTCGCCCCCAACACTGTCGAGAAGACAAGCCAGATGGCGAAGCAGAGAAACTGACAGCCCATAAGCATTATGAGCGATTTCATAACGCTGGTGTCTCCGGTGAAGACCGATGCCTGGCTCAACATGAGACTGAAAATGCCGAAAGGAAGTATGTAATAGGAAAGTCTGAAGAGAAACATGAAAATCTCTCCGACCGTCTCCAGCGAATTGATTACCACTTCTCTCTTGGAGTCGTTGACGAATTTGATGGCAAAGGCCAGAATGATCGAGAAGAAGACGATGGCAAGCGTCTTGTTCTCGGCGAAGGCCCTGATTATGCTGTTGCTTATCATGTTGGTTGGAAGGGACCAGAGGATCGAGCCGGTCGTTACGTTCACTTCCTCGAAGGGGTTGGTCGCCTTCATGGATACCACCAGCGCCTCCTGCGATTCTTTGGGGACGCCTGTTCCCGGCTCGACTATCATCGCCACGACGATTCCGATCAAAGCTCCCAGGACGAAAAAGACGAGCATCACACCCAGAAATTTCAAAAGGAAGCCCCCGCCTCCGGATTTCATGAGAAGCCTGAGGATGTTCAGCGTGACCACGCAGAACAGTATCGGAAGGCCGCAGAGCAACATGTAGTTGAAGAAGAGTTCACCCAGCGGGCTGAGACCTTCGACGATGTCCGGGAAGGCGCCACCCGAGTAGAACCCGAGAACCATCGCGAAGAGGATCGTCCAGATGTTCAGCAGCCAATGGGGAGCCTTACCGTTTTCACTCTTTCTTTTAATCTTCTTCTGACTGTTCCATACGACCACAAAGGCCAGCAATAGGATAAGAAAGAGCACTATCCATCTGTATGGATCTTCCAGCAGCAACTTTACACGACTCTCTGCTGAAATTTCTCGATGGAGCTTTGCGATCAACTCGTAATCGATGTACCTGTTCAGATACTCTCGCGTCCTGTTGTAGTTGCTGTCCAGAAACCGGTTGATCCACTCGAGCAGATCGGCGCTGGCGGGGTTGACGCCCACCACGATCTGATCCTCAGAAGGGAGACGGTAGATGGAATAATAGATCAGCAGAGAGGGATTCTTCACCAGAAAGGTCTCGGTCCAGAGATCGTTCATGAAAAAAACATCGTAATTTTTCTCGAAGAGAAGCCCGGCAAGGTTTTCCGTCGTCCCGATACTGAATATCTTCGCACCGGGGAAAAGTTCAAGGGCGATCCTCTCGTAAACAGTTCCCATCATCACCAGCACGGAGATCGACGGATCGTTCAGGCTCTCGACGAGCTTCTCGGGTGTGAGCTCATCGACTCTGTTTTTTATCCTCTGGAGCACCTGATTGTTTATCAGCAGCGACAGGTTCTGTACCAGATAATCGCGCGAGATATAAACCTGAGAGGCTCTGGAAGGGGAGTAGGAGTAATAGCTGAGTATTATGTCGCCCTCGCCTTCTTTCAGATGTGTGGCCAGCGTCTCGTGTGTCGCGATGGCCCGGATAAAGACAGGCTTCACCCCGAGTGCGGCCGCGATGTCCTTCCCAAGCTCGACGTCGATTCCCCCGAGCTTTCCCTCTTCGTCCAGATAATAGAAGGGATACCAGTAGTTCTCAGTCTGGAGTATTCTCAGCTCTCCGGAAGCTTTTATAGCTTCTATACTCCTGAATTCACCCGCGAAAACCAGAGAAACGATTAAAACAATCAAGAAAAGCAAAATCCTTCTTCGCATTCGGTCTCCCCCCATCATTTCCGCCAATAACGAGAATTATAGCATTTACAGACAGTTATGAAGATCATAGAAAGGCACAAGACTATATACTTCTCCAGTTTTGAGGTCTGCGCGGGACGACCGGGCCAGAATGGAACTTGCCTTACTGTGTCGGCGCTCTCAAGTGTGTTCTCATCTGGCCTAATCAATGGCAGCGGTATTCATGTTGTTCTGCCGGTATTTCGGCCAGGGTCCGGAATCGAGACCCGTACTGGAGACGTTGATGGCAACGAGTTTCCCGGTTCCCTTTTCATCCAGCGGTTCGGAGCCGACCAGGAGCTTTCCTTCGTACAGAACCGGACTTCCCAGTATCCGGTAGTTTCCGAGACTGTACTTCCACTCTTCGACTCCGGTTATGGAATTCAAAGCGTGCACCGTCCCCGAACTGGTACAGATATATATCCTGTCGTCGTTGCCCAGAACCGGGGTTGAGTATACACTTCCGTTTGCCTGAAAGATCCATTTCCTCTTGCCCGATCTATCGAAGGCGAAGATTTTTCCGTTGTTGGCCGCCACATATACGAAGCCTCCGGAGGATACAACCGGACTTGCCGTCGCCCCTTTCAGATCCACTTTTTTGCCCTCTGTGAGATCGTACGTCCATTTTTTCTTCCCGCCGGCATCGATAGCGTAGAAATGGTCGATGTCATCGGTGAAATAGATTGTCGAGTCGCTGTCTATGGCGATCGGGGAGACCACTCTCCCGACGGTGGAGTATCTCCATCGCAAAGCTCCCACCGGATCAATATAGAGAGCTACAACCTCTTTGTTCTCTGTCCCGAAGTAGAGCGCGTTTCCCGGTCCGGTCATCGAAAACTCCAGCGGGAGGGCTATGACATTACTGAATAAACCTTTTCCCCTTTTTCCGTCGGCGCAGTTCAGCGAATAGATCATTTCTCTTCGAATGGCCATGACCGTGTCTCCAACTACTCCGAAATTGCCGAACTCGAAGCTGTACAATGCCTCTTCCCAGAGCTTGTCGAAGCGATTGGCGTCGAAGGCGGTAATTCTATCGGTTGTTTCGTTGAAGGTCAATAAAATTGGACTCTCTTCATGACTCTGGTATATTGCATAGTATTCGCCTTCGTCTTCTACCTCGAGATTTTCGATAGTACAGGTAGATTCATTCGCGCCGGCTACAGGAAAGCCTCCTCGCATCCACTGGTAGGTATAAGGTTTTACTCCACCGGCGGCCTCCACCTCCAGCGTGACCTTCTCGCCTTCCATTCTGACGATATGCGGTGCGTTCTTCATGGTTATGGACAGGGAAGAGGGAATGTACGATATACCCGACGTGTTTTGACTGTTGTATGCGTACCTGGGCCACGATACTTCTCCCAATCCGCGCGCGTCAGTTTGAACGGCGTAGAGCTGCCAGTTTGTAGAAGGAACCAGCAGCAATCCCCCGTCGTTCATCGCCAGGCCTCCCTGAATGCTCCCCATATTTTCACCGGCGTTTTTCGGGAATCTCCAGAGCATCTTTCCCTCTTCAGCGATCTTTTTGCCGTCTTTATCCAGGATATCCCTCGTATGTTTTGCTTCAAACGTATGATTATACAATACAATTCAACGAATAGCTGCCGATCAAGTGCATATTTGGAATCGATTTACTCGAGTCTTTCTCCCGCACTCGTTCGGTTACCGCTCCGGAGATTGATATAATCTCAGTACAGGTCCTTTTTTTCGTGGGGAGTTGTTGCCAGATGCGCAGGCTATTGTTTCTTTCGTTCGGCGTTCTTTTGATTCTTTCCGGCTGTTTGCCGTTCTTCTCGCCCTGGAGCTGGACCTCCAGAGTCAGGGGATCCTTTCAGTTCAGCAGCCCGGCCATGAGTGGCGAGGGGATTGTGTACGCCGCCACGCAGGAGGATCTTTACGCTTTCACACATACCGGCAAATCCACTTCCATTTATGGTCTCGGATCGGGAGAATGGTTCGGCAGCAACCCCTCTATCGACGAATACGGAAACATATATATCGGAACAACCGGCGGCCGGCTGCTAAAAATCTCCCCCGAAGGGCTTCTGCTGTGGTCCTTTCCATCACAGCCTTCGGGAAACCACACCGTTCGCGACGCTTCGATCGACGGCGAGGGCAACCTCTACTTCGGAACAACCGGCGGCACCATGTATTGCGTATCGCCCAATGGAGTGGAACTCTGGCATTACGATACGGGTGAAGAGATCTGGTCCAAGCCGGCAATAGGGGGAGACGGAACGGCCTTCTTCGGCACGCTGGTAACAGGCGGCAGTGAAACTCACAGTTTTTTTGCGATCAAAGACGGGCAGCCCTTATGGGTTTTCGAGACTGAGGCTCCGTCGGTTGGTTTCTACTCCAGTCCAGCTTTGGACGAGGAGGGAAACGTATATGTCGCCTGCCACGACGGATATCTCTATTGCCTGGACACCCTGGAGGGGACGCTCGACTGGAGCCTGAGACTGGCTCCGTCAAAACCCGGTGGAGACAGCGCCATAGCATCCAGCCCGGTTGTAGGACTGGACGGGACTGTCTATCTCTGCACCAACGAGGGGACTTTTTACGCCATCTCTCCGGCCGGATCGATAAAGTGGACGGCCTCTCTCGGCACCACGATCTTTTCCACCCCGGTCCTGTCGTCCGAAGGCCTGGCTTATGTATTGGGCTGGGACGATTCAAGACTGTACGTTGTAGATCTCGACGGAGGAGTGTCAAAGCTCTCCAGCATGGGGCGCAACAGCGCCGGCTCTCCCCTCATGACGGACGATGGTACGCTGTACTTCACCGCCACGCTCGTGGATATCGGTACCTGGAGCCAGCTAGTCTCTCTTAAAACCGACGGGGCCCCCGCGGGACTGTGGCCCATGTACGGAATGGACCAAAGGCGCACTGGAAGTATTGACTGAAAATATCCGCCAAAGGTATTGAAACCCTCGCCTTTCCGCTTTCGGTGCATCTTTTTCTTTGAATCCGAAAAACAGGAAAAGAGTGTAACAAATGTTACCGCTGAATCCCGTCAAATAAGGTAGAATTAAATCGAAATACACGGGAGGTGTTGTTATGGGAGTGAAAATAAGCGAAAGCGTAACCTGGGTTGGAAAGGTTGACTGGGAATTGAAGAAGTTCCACGGCGAGGATTATTCGACACACAGGGGTTCCAGTTACAACTCCTATCTCGTGCGGGACGAGAAGGTTGCCCTCATCGATACGGTATGGTCGCCCTTCGGAGAAGAATTCGTAGAAAAACTGAAGAAGGAGATCGATCTCTCGAAGATCGATTACATAATCGCCAACCACGGAGAGATAGACCATAGTGGAGGTTTACCCGCCCTGATGCGCGAAATACCAGATACGCCGATCTACTGTACGGCCAACGCAGTCAAGTCCCTCAAGGGGCAGTTCCACGAAAACTGGAACTTCGTGACCGTTAAGACCGGAGATATTCTCAAACTCGGAAAAAAGACGCTCACATTCGTTGAAGCCCCGATGCTGCACTGGCCCGATTCGATGTTCGAGTACCTCGACGGCGAGGAGATTCTCTTCAGTAACGACGCCTTCGGCCAGCATTACGCGACCGAGCTTCTCTACAACGATCTGGTCGATCAGGCCGAGCTTTACCAGGAAGCGATAAAATACTACGCCAACATACTCACTCCTTTCAGCAAGCTCGTTACACGTAAGATCGAAGAGGTACTCGCTTTCAAGCTGCCTCTTAAGATGATCTGTCCCAGCCACGGAGTGATATGGAGAAAGGATCCGGCCCAGATCGTCATGAAGTATCTCGAGTGGGCCGGAGATTATCAGGAGAACCAGGTGACCATCGTTTACGATACGATGTGGGATGGTACGAAAAAGATGGCCGAAGCGATCGCGAAGGGCATCCACCAGACAGATGGAACCGTGACAATAAAGCTTTTCAACGCGGGAAAGAGCGATAAAAACGACATAGTGACCGAAATCTTCAGGGCGAAGGCCGTACTTTTCGGCTCTCCCACGGTAAACAAAGGGATCCTCGCCCCGCTCTCGGGAATGTTGCACGAGATAAAGGGCCTGGCCTTCAAGAAAAAGAAAGCGGCCGTTTTCGGAACTTACGGCTGGAGTGGCGAGTCGGTAGATGTTCTCAGCGCGTTCGTCAAAGATGCGGGTTTCGAAGTGGTTCAGGAGGGCCTCAAGAAGCTCTGGTATCCTGATGAGATTAACCTCAAAGACTGCGAGCGGTTCGGCAAAGAGTTCGCCGCAAAGCTCTAAAACATAGATACAAACAGGGGGTCGGATAATCGGCCCCTTGTTTTTTTATCCTGTTGTGTGTGGGCAAGACGATGCTAGATAAGGCCTTCGCGAAGGCACTCTTCCAGCGCCTGGACAACTATCGGGTCGTAAAGTGTGCCAGAGAGCGATTTGATCTCCCGAAGGGCATCTTCGTCGGTCATGGCCTCCCTGTACGGTCTGATCGAAGTCATCGCATCGAAAGAATCGGCAACGGCGATTATTTTCGATTCGATCGTCATCAGTTCTCCCGGAATACCATCGGGATATCCCGATCCATCGACTCTCTCATGGTGATGGAGTATGATGTCAGACGTGTCTTCAAGCGGTGTGTTCAATACCATCTTATAGCCATATATCGGATGCTTCTTTATGAGTTCGAACTCTTCGGAGTTCAATCTGGCTGGCTTTTTGAGTATTTCATCGGGTATATCTATCTTGCCTATATCGTGGAAAAGTGCGCCCATCGCCAGCCTTTCCAGCTTTCTGGAATCGAGGCCGAGTTTCTTTCCTATCGCGTGAGAAACATCTCTGACCCTCTTTCCGTGGCCATGCGTGTATGCGTCCTTCACTTCGACTTTTTTGAGTATCTCCTTGAACACGGATATGTTATGGCTTATGTGCTTAAAAAGGGCTCTTGAAGACACATATATGAGCTTAGCGTCGGTTTGCGGCTTTATTTCGACGGGTGCTTTCAGGTTATGGGCATAGAAGTAATCTCCCGGTTTCAGGATCATCTCGCCATACTCGCAATGGCAGTAAATTTCTCCTTCGAGAATGTAGTAAAATTCGAGAAGTTCCTCTCCGTATGGTTCGAGATAGCTTAAAGAACCTTCTTTAATCTCCTGTATAAGTATTTCCACGCCATCTCCCTGACCGAGAAGGGAAAGCGAACCGCTTTTTTGGACAACTCTCTCGATTGCTTCTCCGGACTTTCTAACGATAAAATCCGTCATAATCCCCCCGATAACAATGAAATCGATATTACTTTCCGGATATTCGTATCATCAATATAGAGTTTAGCACAGATATGGGTACCCCAATGCGCTTCAAATAAAAAAGGCCACGATTACTTCGCGGCCTGTATGGGTTGAAACTATTGAAATCAGTCGTCGATGATTATTATGGGATCGATCAGGAAAACCCGGTTTCCAAGGGTGATGGGAACATAATAGCATACGGCCTTATATCCCATCGTCGCGATCTTGTCGATGGCTGCCGAGCTGATTTTGAAGGCCGTTTCAGCCAGACCGGTACCGAGAATGTAGATTGTTCTGTTGTAATTTTCCTCCAGAAGAGACAACAAATACTCGCTATCTTTGAACGTCTCGGCGAGCTTCTTATAATTTTCTGTGAGGACTTCCGCAGTTTTTTCCGCGCTGGCGATCAGCGTCTCAACCGTCGAGTTAGCTCTATCCGCCACCGATTGCGCATCCTCGAGAGTGTAAGCAAAGACGCTCGTTGTCAAGAAGAGCAATAAAATAGAAAAAACCACTATTAATCGGGTCCGCATAACTGTCACCTCTTTTCTGCTATTTACTCATGCGTATAAATCATATCATAAAATCATTAGATTTCAAAATACTTCTTCAATCGCTGACGAATAGATCGGGACTATCGAGAAACCTCTTACCTGGAAACACTAGTTCGCAACAAATCAGTCAGAAAAGCCGGTTATCAAAACCATATTATAGCTCAACTTTTCTTTTTGCGATTTAACAAACCAAGAGAATTTCGATATTGAAAGTGTCAAACTGGAGGTTCTTCTTGGATCGATTCGATTTTCAATCACCGCGTACCATTTCATTCATACCAGGTAATCTTTTATATATTACACTTGAGCTGATCAATCGAATATCTTCGCACACCTCGAATTTCTAAAATAAAACTGAATATGAACGGAGGTGGAGTTTGTGGAACTCCTGATTTTTGTTCTTGGAAAAGTCGATCTACTTGACAGAGTTGTGAAAAGCCTTCTGGAGGCCGGTGTGAAGGGTCTAACTATCCTGGACAGCACGGGCGTCTCGGCGATGGCCGAATCGGGTATTCTGAAAGATCTTCCCGTAATATCCTCTTTGAAGTTTCTGGTAGGCGAGAGGCGTCCCTTCAACAAGACTCTGTTCAGCGTTATAGAAAATGAAACGGCCGGAAAAGCCATAGAAGCGATAAGAGCCGTCGTGGATATAAACGAACCCGGAGCCGGGATACTCTTCACCGTACCGGTTTCGAACGTGTTCGGCGGTTCCTTCCAGGTGTGATTGAAAATGACTCAGCTGCTCATAATCGGAGTGGTAATAGGGGCTGGAATAGCGCTGGGCAGATCTATGAAACCGCTCAGACTACCTGCCGTAACTGGCTACGTTCTGGCCGGGGTGCTCATCGGTCTATTTTTCAAACCGTCCAGCGAAACGGAACTGATTCTTTCTACCGTGTCCAGTTCGGCGCTCGCTTTCATAGCCTACACTATGGGCACATCGTTGAATTTGCGCGAACTGAAAAAGATGGGGGGCGGAGTCATAATCGTCGCCTTCACACAGGCCTTCGGAGCTACGCTGGTTACGATTCTGACTCTCACGGGCCTGCTCGGTCAGCCACTGGAACTCACGTTGATACTCGGGGCTATCGCCTCGACCACCGCCCCGGCCGCGACTCTCATGATTGTGAGGCAGTACAGGGCCAACGGGCCGTTTACGAGGACGCTCCTTCCAGTTGTTGCCCTGGACGACGCCATAGCTATCATCATATTCGGTTTTTCTCAAATTGCCGTCGCGAGTATGGTGAGTGGAAAGGCGATCGACACTGGGCTCTTCTTAGAACCTCTGGCCACGCTCGGCATATCTGCCGCGATAGGTTTCGCCGGCGGGCTCCTGCTTTCGTACCTCGCCAGGAAAGCCACGGATGAAGACAGTCTTCTGGCAATTACGCTCGGAGTCCTTTTCGTAACTGTGGGTATAACTGAGTATTTCGGCTATTCGGCCCTGCTTGCAGGCATGGTGCTCGGAACGGTTGTCACCAATCTCTCCAGCAGGAACATGGCTATTTTGAACGGTATAGACAGGATCTCCTATTCGCTGATGATAATCTTCTTCGTCTTCGCCGGAATGGGACTCAATCTGGAATTGCTGCCCAGACTCGGTCTGGTAGGTCTCGCGTATGTGGTTGCCAGAAGCGCCGGCAAGATCTTCGGAGCCTGGATAGGCGGTGTCTCCACCAGACGCGAACCGGCGGTGAGAAAGTATCTCGGGCTGGCCTTGCTGCCGCAGGCCGGAGTTGCCCTGGGATTGGCGGCGAGTTTCGACGCCGGCTCTCCGGAGCTGGCCGAAAAGGTGAGGACCATAATCGTGTCGGCCGTTATTGTGTTCGAACTGATCGGCCCGCCTCTGGCCAAAATCGCTCTGAAACTTTCCGGAGATATAAAGGAAAATTGAAAGCGCGGTCCGCCTCACCTCATATGAAGAATCATTGAGTATTGTCTGTTGTTTTTGCTTCGAGTCCGGAGGATAAGGTTTATATTGGTAGTGAATGGGTCAGGTGCGTTGAGTGCAGGCAAACACGTGCGGCACATTTTTCAAAGGAGTGATTACCATGAAACTGTTCAGTTCGCTGCTGATACTCTCTCTGGCAATCTTATCCATGGCCGGTGAAGTAGCACCCCTGCCGGTCTTTTCTCTACCGGCTCTCGACAGTCGGAACGCGATAGTGGAGGTCTTTCATGAAAGATCGGCCGACGGCTCGAAGATTTCGGTGACCGTTGTGTTCAAAGACGAAGACCATCCGTGCTGGCTGGCGGATATTCCGTACGATATTTACAGGTTTTTCAGATACGGCCGTATTTTCGATATCGAGACCTTTTATCTCTACCTGAACGCCGACGGTTCCCTGCAGGGAATAGAGTTTCCCGGCGTTTATTCGGGCGACCATCGCTTCGAAGATACGCGAGATCTTCACGGCTCGGCATACATAACAGCCGATGAGATTCTCTTCCTCGAGCAGAGACCGGTTGTGTACGTGAACACATGGAACCACATGTTCGGCCCGAAGCCCTCTTTCGATCTGAACGCCGAAACGCTTCTCTTCGAATATCCCCTCTCTCCTGGCGGAAGAGACGCGGCCGAAGGCAAATATTCATGGCACTGGTAGTCCAGTGCACAGGCAATCGGCGAATCCCGGCCGATCTTTGAGGCCGTTTTTTCACACTCGAAGTGGGGAGATGGTGTAGTTGTTCGAAGAGATACGCGAAATAGAACGGGCCATCGCCGGACTTATCGACGGTGCGAAAGTGGCTATGATTCACTCGTCGCTTTCAGCCATGGGCCGCGTTAATGGCGGTCCCACGGCAGTCGTTGAAGCAGCGGCGAGACTCGCTGAAAGAGGGATCACGATCATGATGCCGGCCCTTTCGTACGGGTACGTAACGCCGGAGAGGCCTCTCTTCGATCTGGAGAGAACACCTTCCAACGTCGGGGCCATTCCCGAAGCCTTCAGGAAAAGCGAGGGGGTCATCAGGAGCGTACATCCTACCCACTCGGTCTGTGCCTTCGGTCCGCTCGCCGAAGTCGTAACGGCCGAACACTCAAAGGACAGGACTCCGGTGGGCGAGAGATCGCCCTTCAGAAAGCTTGTCGAGAAAGATGGAGTCGTGATCTTCATCGGATGCGGATTGAGGCCGAACACACTGATGCACGGGGTCGAGGAGCTCGTGAAACCGCCTTACCTTTTCAACGGGGAGGTTTCGTACACTATCATCACCGGCAAAGGATCGGAGTACACCGCCGGTTACCTCACCCACGATTTCAAGGGATACGTTCAGAGGTACGACAGGGTCGCAGGATTTCTTACGAAAGACGAAATGAGAACGGGGAGAGTGCTGAAGGCCGAATGTTACGCACTAAGGGCCGTTCCGCTCTGGGAAAAAGCACTCAAAGAGATTAAGAAAAACGAACTGGCTTTTGTCGATAGAACACTCGAAGGGTAGAGATGTCCGCCGGAAATACTTGAAAGGAAGGTATTTCCAGCTCGTCGCGAGAGGCCGGGCCGCTTTCATTCTCCGGGAAGCTTTTCCGGAGGTAATGTATAATTGAACATTATAAGGAGACGGAGGCAGGCGGCTTTGGGCGGGAACGTTTCTCTGGAGAAAGGTGGCAACAGACAGCTGACTCTCAGGAGTCTCGTAATCGGAGCCATCGGCTCGGTCGTGATAACCACCAGCTCTATGTATGTGGCCCTGCGGATGGGAGCCCTTCCGTGGCCCACGATTTTCGTCGCCGTTATGTCTCTGGCGATACTGAAAGCCCTGGGCAATACGAACCTCAACGAGGTCAACGTCACGCACACGGCTATGTCGGCAGGTTCGATGGTAGCCGGTGGACTGGCCTTCACGGTTCCGGGGATATGGATTCTCGACGCGAACGCCAGTATGAGTTTTCTTTCACTCCTCATCTTGACGCTCTCTGGAACGGTTCTCGGCGTTATTTTCACTGGACTCATAAGAAAGTACTTCGTAGAAAAGGAGAGACTCCCATTTCCAATGGGAATCGCCTCATACGAGACGATCGTCGCCGGCGACGAAGGTGGCAGCAAAGCCAGATGCCTTTTCTCTACCATGGGAGTGGCGGCGATTTTCGTCGCCATAAGAGACTGGTTTGGCTGGATTCCAGGAGCCTGGTCCTCGGCCTGGCTTTACGCGAGAAATATCTTTTTCGGCGTCTGGATATCTCCGATGGCAGTTGGGATTGGCTATATAATCGGTCCGCTCTTCACGGGCGTATGGTTTCTCGGCGCCGCTCTCAGTTACTTCTTTATAATACCGGTCGGTGTCGGACTGGGCTGGTTTGCAGATATCGCTGCGGCCAGAGCCTTCAAGGACAGTCTCGGTATCGGTCTAATGGTTGGGACGGGTATAGGGATACTGCTAAAGGGCATCGCGCCGAAAGCGAGAGAGATTTACGGTCCGATCTTCAGACCGGAAAAAAACGCGAAAAACCCCCTTTCCGGCTGGATTCCCATTGTCTTCGCCGCAGTTGCGGTTTTTCTGACAACGCTGAGCGAGATGACTCTGATCCCGGCGTTGCTCACCATCATCGGAGTATGGCTGACAACGGCGATGGCAGCTTCTATAACCGGCCAGTCAGGAATAAACCCGATGGAGATCTTCGGTATCATCGTCCTCCTGGCCGTGAAAATCGTGGCGACACCCGGTACCATTGAATCGTTCATGATCGCCGGCGTCGTTGCGGTAGCCTGTGGGCTGGCCGGAGACGTATTGAACGATTTCAAGTCCGGGCACCTTTTGAAAACGGACCCAAAGGCACAGATCGTCGCCGAAACTGTGGGAGGTATAGTCGGCGCCGTCGTTTCAGTCGTCGTGCTTTTCATAATGTTCAGAGCATACGGCGCCTTCGGCCCGGGGACGGAATTGCCCGCCCCCCAGGCTTTCGCCGTATCTACTATGGTCGGCGGTTTGCCGGATCCTACGGCCTTCTTCTTCGGCCTTATGATGGGCATAATCATCTACCTGTTGAAGCTGCCCGGAATGACTCTGGGGATCGGACTGTACCTGCCGATGGAGATATCGTCGGCGGCTTTTCTGGGCGGACTGCTGAACCTGCTGGTCGGAAAGTTCAGACCGTCGTCGAAGGATAAAGGCCTCGTGATTTCTTCGGGTCTTCTTGGGGGCGAAGGAATCGCCGGAGTGCTTATAGCGATAATAAGAGTCCTGACTGTAAGTTGAATTAAAAGGGGAGTTATCTTGAAAAGTCATTCTTTCGTGAGTCTTTCCGGATTGAACAAGACAGGAGTTTCTTTGAAATGGCTCTCTGTCGGAGTCGTAATAGGATTGATTTCCTTCTTTCTTCTCACCTCTTCAGCGAAAAGAAGCGAGACACCTTTCATAAGCACCCAGCTAGCGGCCGCCAGCTTGATGATGGAGGCCACTCGAGAGATCTCTTCATATAGACTTTCGCTCGGTATAGAGATAGACCCGCTTCTCGATCCCAACGGCACGGGACTCATAGGTCCCGAGTTCACCGAGCTCACTACGACGCTTGGAAATCTCGAGGCCAAGAGGACATCGACGAATCCGGATTTCGCCGCGCTGCTCGTCAAGTACTTCAAGGAGCTGGGTTTGAGGAAGGGAGACCCGGTGGCCATAGGTGCGAGCGGTTCTTTCCCTTCGCTGGTGCTGGCTACCCTCTGCGCCTGTGAAGTGATGAATCTGGAGCCTCTCCTGATCTACTCGATCGGAGCCTCGGAGCACGGGGCGACTCATCCGGATTTCACATTCATCAGGATGCTACAAAGGCTCGTTGAGAAAGGTCTTCTGCGGGACAGTCTAATAGCCGTTTCTCTTGGCGGCAACAATGACAACGCCCGGGGTATGTTCTTCCCGGGGGCGGTCGAGAAAATGACGGAAATCGCTCTATCAAGCGGAAAGACTTTCATACACGAAGACACGCTTCAGAAAAGTATAGACGCGAGGTTTAAGATCTACTCTGAACACGCAGGAGGTCTTCCTAAAATCTTCGTGAACGTCGGAGGCGCCAGTCCGAACTTCGGAGAGAGTCCCGCGGCCCTCAGTCTCGAGAACGGGCTTATAACTTCCCTCAAGAATATCCCCTCAGGCGAAGATAGGGGTCTGATTTTTGAATACGCCTCTCGCGGAGTGCCCTCCATTCACCTGCTCAACATCCGCGATCTGGCCCTAAAAAATGGAATACCGATCGACCCTGTGCCGCTCCCGGAACCCGGAAAGAGCGGCGTTTATTATATCGATAGCTACTCGCTACCCCTGGCGCTGCTTTTCCTGGCATTAATGATCCTGTCGCTTGTCGCGGGCAAACTGGCGGTGAAAAATGAGTAACCTGATTCTTTCGTTCGTCGCGTTCCTCTCATTGCTGACGGTTCTCGTCGTCGAGAAGCTGGTCCTCAGACGACGGAGGAAGAGACTGAAGATCGTTGTCCAGGTCAACGGTACCAGGGGAAAGAGCGAGACTGTCAGGCTGATCCACGGTGCGTTGTCAGGAAACGGTTACCGTGTGCTGGCCAAGACAACCGGTACGGTACCACTTTGGATAATGCCCGATGGCAGTCATCGTGAAATAAAGAGGAGAGGTCCTGCAAATATACAGGAGCAGTACAGGGCGCTTAAGCAGGCCGGAAGATTGAAATGCGATGCACTCGTCGTAGAGTGCATGGCGATAAGGCCCGAGATGCAACTGGCCAGTGGAAAGATACTGGACGCCGATCTCACAGTGATCACAAACGCTTATCCCGACCACATAGAAGAGATCGGGGCGAGCGAAGAAGCAACAGCCGGGGTACTCTCGCTTTCCGTGCCGCGTAACAAAAAGTGCCTCGTCGGCGATCTCGGCGATGGTGCCCTGAAAATTATGAGAACTCATTGTGAAAAAGTTGGAAGCCAGCTACTCGGCGTCGGACAGGGAACGATATCCGACAAAGGAATGGCCTTCACGCCGCATCCTGACAATTTGCGGCTCATCGAGAGGGTTATCGAGATTTTCGGGCTGAATGAAAAGGCTTCGATGGAAGGAATGGCGAGAGTACTGCCAGACATTGGCACGTTCAGATACCTCGGGCTGAAGCTCAGTAACGGCAGAGCGATTCTCGCGAATGCTTTCGCCGCCAACGATATACGTTCCACGACCTATCTTCTGGAGAAGACCTTGGCGGACTTCCCCGGCAGAAGAGTAGTGGGGTTCTTCAACTCCAGAGACGATCGACCCGACAGGGCACTGGTCTTCGAGCCATTCACCAGAAAGTTCGACAATCTGATGATCAGGGGTTCGATTCCTGTGCACAAGTTCAAAGGTCTCAGTTACAGGAAGGTTAAAGACGGCGAGTCGATAGAGGAGTTTCTGCAAAAGGACGATATAGTTTTCGGATTTGGCAATATAAGAGGTCTGGTACAGTGGTTGAGCAATCTGGAGGTGATCGAATGAACCCGGCCATATTTTCGATAGGAGTAGTGATCAGTACGCTTTTCTGGTGGATCACGGGCCTCTCCGCAGGGGGCATCGTAACGCCGGTTTATCTCTTCATATTCATAGATCAGCCTTTGCGGCTCGTCTATACCTGGGCCGTGGGGCTTTTGACGTTCATCATTCTGAACTTCCTCCAGCGGTATCTGATACTCTACGGTAGAAAAAGGCTCGCTCTGGGAATAACGATGGGGGTCTTCGTGAAACTGGCTCTCGATACTCTTCTGGTGCCGAATTTGCCTCTCGAACTGTTTTCGACCGTTATAGGTACGGTGGTGCCGGGTCTGATCGCCAACGATTTCTACAGACAGGGCGTTGTGAAGACCTCGCTTTCACTGGCCTTCGTTACGCTCCTCGTGTGGGTTTTGAACATATCTCTTAAGGGGCTGTCTCTGCTATAAGCGCAGGCAAAGACTGAACGTTACGAGGATTATTAGTGGCCGTCAGGCGTCCAGTGTCCTAGAGCATGGACCCGTCCTTCGAAAGAGCGAGGAGCGGTTCATCGTTCCGACGCTGCGCGTCCAGGTTCTTGGTTAAAGATTCGAGATGAGGAGAGAGGAAGAGAGAGGAGAGAACGGGAAGAGCGGAACCAGAGGTGAGAGGGTAGAGGTGTGAGGCGAGAAGAGCGAGATTTTGATCTTCTTACCTCTGACCTCATTCCTCTTACCTCTGGTTAGAGACGAACGAGAAGAACGAGATCCCGTATAGAACCATTACGGGATGACAGGATGGGGGCGGTTAACGGGATGATAGTCCCTTCGGGTCATCCTGGCATGCTCCTAGCCAGGATCCCGGTCTTCGCGAAAAACGGGGACAGACGCCAGAAGCCCGTCAGTCCCCATTTTCGCGGTCTTTCCTCCTTCACGTCATGCCGGACCCACTTGATGTCATTCTGAGCTTGACTCAGAATCACGGTTTTCTAAGGAGTGGATCCCGGGT
>ERZ795052.1484-NODE-1484-length-31620-cov-5.219103_pt1 | contig 31620 bp, 24 predicted proteins | sample MGYA00375136_ERZ795052 | MGnify/ENA primary metagenome ERZ795052 (study PRJEB30181, sample SAMN05720156) | activated sludge metagenome | isolation source: Anaerobic digester | place: Japan | collected 2015-05-26 ... | reverse complement strand
CCATTTCATGTCAGCTTCGAAAATGACCTCGATGCCGGTGCCCTTGATGGCCTCGCGGAAACCGGCGTTGCGGTCCTGGCCGGGGGTGGAGGTCATCAGGCCCTTGAGTTCGACGACCTTGCCTTTGCCCCCGAGTTTTTGGACGATCCAATCGCCGGCCGCGCGGCCAATCTTCCGGTTGTCAGCGCCGATAAAACAAGTGTACTTGTCGCCCAGGAGCCGGCGGTCCAGCACGATCACGGGGATGCCGGCATCCATCGCCCGCGCGACCGGCTCGGTCAGAGGCTGGGCCTCTTTGGGGCTGATGATGATTAGGTCCACCTTGGCGCTGACGAACTCCTCGACATGCGCGCGCTGTTTGAGGGTGTCATTTTGCGCGTCCTTGAACACCACCTTGAGCTGCGGATGCTTCGCGGCCGCCGCCCGGATTTGCGCGTTCATTTCCACGCGCCACGGTTCTCCCAGATTGCACTGGCTCATTCCAATCACGTACCCGCTTTTCTTGCCCCCCTCAGTTGGGCTGCCCGAGGGTGAGCCGGCATCGGGCTTGCCGCAGCCGGTCAGGAGCAAGGTCAAGGCAAGAGCAGGCAACGCAAGCATTGCGAGGAAGTGACGGCGTTCGTTTGACATGCGCCTTTCAATACCGCTGCGAAGCCAAAAAGCAACAATCTTTTGACTGGAACCTTTTGACTTCCTTTTCGCATCCCACGCGCGGCCTGGACAAAATCGAAGTTATTCCCGGACTCCTGCGGCTTGCCGGGGCTTGCCATTTTGTCTATACATCACTGTGCGAACTCGCATGTGTAAAGTCTTCAAAGCCCCGCCCGATCCCCTGTTGGTCCCCCGCCGCCCGGATGATGGTCGCCAGGCTGCCGCAGGCGGCCGGCGGAAGGGTGTTTTGCTTTGGGTGGGATTGATCGCGGGGGGATGGCTGGCCGGCCCGGAGCTGAACGGGGCGGTTCTGTTCCAGGACGATTTCAACGCCGGCATACCGGGGTGGACGGCGGTGCAGCCGCCCGGGGCTTACCTGGACGGGCCGCTGCAGTGGCAGTACGATATTGTTTCCGAAGCGTTCGTCGAACAGAGCAATGTCTATACGGACAATGCCACTTACTCCCCCACGGCGGTGGCCCCCATGCTCATCAACGACACGCTGGCCACGCCGCCCTTTACGTTTAGCGCCCGGCTGACGGCCGGGGATGATGACGGGTTTGGCCTCATCTTTGGCTATCAAAACGAGACGACGTTCTACCGCGTCACCTTTGCGCGGCAGGCGCGGACGGGGTTTCCATGGACGGGATGGAGCGTGGACCGGAAAGCGGGGGGAGTCACCAGCAATTTATTTGGCGCGGGCACACCGGGCTATGTTCAAACCTTTGTGAATACCGCCGGCCGGCCGTTCGATGTCACCCTTGCGGTGGATGCCCTGAACCGTTTGACGTTGGGGGTGGTGGATAACCCGACGGGGACCCCGACCGTTTATGCGCTGGTGACCGACCAGCCGCTGCCCGGGCCGGCAAGCGGGCGGGTGGGGCTGATGACTTGGGGCATGGCCGGGGGCACCCCGAAAGGGTTCCGGATTCAAAATGTCAACCTGACGCCCGTCCCCCTGGCCGGGAATCCCAACGCCTTGACAAACTGGACCCCGGTTGTGCCACCGCGCGCCAACGGCAGCACGGCGCTGACTGGCGGCACCGGCCAGCCGTTCTGGTCGCTGGGACTGGGCCCCGGCGGGGGGACCGGAGTGTTGCTCGAGAACGGCGATTGTTTTGGGGGCAATGATGCCGCCGGGCAGGTGGACTTCACCGGCCCGACCCTTGTGGCCGGCAATGAATCCTGGTCGGATTATGTCGTGGCGGCGCGCATCCTGCCCCTGGACGATGACGGCCACGGCCTTATCTTGCGCTACCTGAACTCGACGAATTTCTACCGCGTGGCCCTGAGGTCGCAGGCGTCCACCATTGGCGCCCCGCGGGGCCTTTCGGTCCAGAAGAACGTCAACCGCACCTACACCGAGATTTTCCGTGAGAGTGCGGTGCAGTACGACCCCGTGGCCGGCGTGCCGTATGACCTGGTGGCGGCGATTTCGGGCGATACCTTGCAGGTCTTGCTGGTTGCGGACCCGGAGGGCGCGGCGCAGGCGTATAGTTACGGTCCTTGGACGGTGTCCGGCGTGCCGAACGGGAGGGTCGGGGTGTTCAGTTGGGCCATGTCGCAGACCGAGTTCGACTGGGTGACCGTCCAGGATGGCACCCCGCTTTACGTGAGCTCGGCGCACGCTTCCTGCAGTCCAGGGCGGGGTTTGAACGGCTTCACACCGGGCGCCCAAGTGACGGCGACCGCCTTTCCGCCAGCCAGCCCGCCCGGCGTTCGGATAACTCCGGCAGGTTGGGTCGGCTCCGGGTCGGTGCCCGCCAGCGGCACGGGCTCAACGCTCAGCTTCAGGCTGGCGACTTTTTCACGGCTGCATTGGCTTTGGCGAACCGAGTATCAACTGATGGTGACCAACGGACCGGGTGGCAGCATTGTCGTCCCGACGAAAGAGTGGTTTGAGGCGGGGGAGCAAGTCACACTGTCCGCGCAACCTGAACCCGGATTCGCTTTTGACGGCTGGCGCGGAACGGCATTTTCTTCGGCCCTGACTCTGAGCCTGACCATGGACCAACCGCACCAGCTCACGGCAACTTTCACTGCCGACACCGACGGGGACGGTCTGCCTGACGCGTGGGAGATGGCCTGTTTTGGCTCGCTTGACGAGTTGCCGGGGGGCGATCCGGACCAGGATGGCCGCAGCAACGCGCAGGAGCATGCCAACGGCACCCATCCGCTGGCGGCGGACATTTTCCGCATCGAGAACCTCACGCTGAGCAACGGCATGGCGGTCCTGGCGATTTCCAACAGCAGTGGGACGCGGTTCAACCTCGAGCGCGCGACCGGGCTGAGCAACGGTTGGTCAACCGCCGTCACCGCCCTGGCGACCAACCGTGTGGTTTTGCCCGTGCCCTCCGAAGCCAGCAGCTACTGGCGGTTGCAGCAGCCCGCGCGGCCGCCGGAGGCGCTGCCTTTTGTTCCGGGTTCCTGGACGTTGGTGTTGTTGCCCGACACCCAGGTGTATGCCCAGAGCTATCCCGACCTGTTCATGGATCAGACGCGATGGATCCTTGAGAACCGGGTGCGGCACAACATCAAGTACGTGCTGCACCTGGGCGACATCACCAACAACAACCTCACCAACCAATGGGCCAACGCGCAAGCCGCATTGTCGCTGCTTGACGGGGTGGTTCCCTACGCGCTGGTGCCCGGCAACCATGATTACGGCCCCAACGGGGGGACGGCCGACCGCACCACCTTTCTGAATGACTATTTCCCCGTTTCCAATTTCGAGTCCTGGCCCACCTTCGGCGGGGTTAAGGAGGCGGGCCGGATGGATAATTCCTATCACTTATTCTCCGCCGGCGGCGTGGATTGGATCATTCTCTGCTTTGAATTTGGCCCCCGGAACAGCGTCATCTCCTGGGTACAATCCGTGTTGGACGCCCATCCCAACCGGCGCGTCATCCTGGACACGCACGCCTACGTGTACTACGACGACACGCGGTACGATTGGGCGTCCAAAGGCGCCACCCAGCGCTGGAGTCCTTACGCCTACGGCACGGCCACGGATGCCGACGGGACCAATGACGCTGAAGATCTGTGGCGCAAACTGATCAAGGGCCGCCCCAATTTTGTTTTGGTCGTGAGCGGCCACGTGTTGGAGGATGGTTTGGGCCGGCTTTCGAGCACCAATGATTTCGGCCAGGTGGTGCATCAGATGCTCGTGAATTACCAAATGAAAACGCTGGGAGGAGAGGGCTTTCTGCGTCTGGTCGAATTTCTTCCGGACGGCAGGACGGTTCAGGTTAAAGCCTATTCCCCCTTCCGCGGCACGTACAAGACCGACCCGGAAAACCAGTTCACCCTTACGCTGGATCCGCCGCTGAACTGAGCGCTGACGTTCACTCGCCGTTGGGGTGGCGGTGGTAATCCCCCGGGGTCATGCCGGTTTCCCGCTTGAAGACCACGCTGAGGTAATTGGGGCTGTGAAACCCGGCCATTTCGGAAATGGTTTTCAAGGGCAGGTTCGTCTGCCGCAGCAGATTCTTCGCGCGGGCCAATTGGGCGCGGAGAATTTCGGCGTGGGGCGAACTGCCCAGGACCGAGTGAAAACGCTGGTAGAAGACGCTGCGCGAAATATGAAGGGCGGACAGGAGTTGCTCCACGGTCAAGCCTTCGCAGGCCCGCTCGCGGATGAGCCGCAACGCCTGGGCCACCAGCGGGTCCGCAATGGCGCTGGCTTCCGTTGAGCGCCGCGTCGCCACGCCCAACGGCGGAATCAAAACTTTGGTCCGATCCGCCCGCCCGCGCCGGCTCCGCAACAGGGTGTCGAGCAGGGCGGCGCCCTCGTAGCCCACTTGCTCCCCATCCAGGATGACGCTGCTCAAAGGCGGATTGGACAAGCGGCAGATTTCCTCGTCGTTATCCACGCCAATGACCGCCACCTCCTCCGGCACCACCAAACCGGCCCGCTGGCAGGCGTCGAGAATCCGCTGGGCGTGGTGGTCGCTGCAGGCCATCAGGCCCACGGGTTTGGGCAGGGCTTTGACCCAATCGGTCAATTGTTGCTGCACTCGTTCCCAGGCCACCAGCGTGCTCGGCCGCTCGACCGGCAGGCAGTGCGTCGTTTCACACCCCGACGATACCGCCGTTTCCGCAAACCCTTGATACCGCCGCTCCGACCACAGCGCCTGCGCGTAACCGGAAAAGGCAAAGTGGCGGTAGTGGCGCTCCACAAAATGCAGGGCCGCCACCCGTCCGACTGCCAGGTCGTCGTGGGCGACCAGCGGCAACAGGTTGTCCTGCCGGTAGGCAAACAACTCAACGGTCGGAATCCGGCTTTGGCGAAGCCGCTCGGCCCGCTCCCGGCTTTCGATGTAAGTCAGGATGCCATCCCCATGCCAGTTTTCGGAGCGGCCTTTGGGATAATTGCTGTCCGCCAGCGGGTCAATAAACAGCGACCAAGGCCCGTAGGTCTCGACATATCGGGCGATGCCCCGGAGCACCCCGCGTCCATGCGCGCGGAATTGGTCCACACAAATCGCCACGTGCGGATATCTCGCCGGCCGAATCGGTCGTTTCATGGGTAATGGTTTACGACACAGTAAAGTAGTCAATAGGCGCCGCGGGTCAAGCAAGGACCCGCCGGGTCCGGCAATCCTGGCAGGCCTCGAAATCCAAAACCCCGGAGGCCCGGCGCGGAACAACAGGCGGGGGCTGTTTCGAGCGCGGAGGAAGGGTGTGCCAGTGTCAGGCCGTCCTTTGTCACAGAAAGGTCACCCCGCCGACGTCCAGCCGTCACAGCCCCCGGCTTTACTTGGGGGGCGGTATGTGGGTGTCGAAACAGTTCAGGCTCCGGTTCGTGACGGACGCCGATGGCCGTTGTCGGTCTGGCCGTGGCCGGAGGGCGGGCAGTGAACCGGATGTTGGGGTGCCATGCGGCCGCCTAGCGGGCCGCGGGTTTTGGCGGTTCGAAGGTCAGGACAAAATTGAAGTTTATTTAGGACATCCGTCAATGGCCCTTCCGTCCCCTGGTTTTACACTATTCACCAGCCCAAAAAATGAATTTACCTTATGAAAAGGAAAGCCTTTCTTCCCCCCATCCCCCCCCGCAATTGTCTGCCTCTCCTGGCCGTGCTGGCGCTCGTTTGTGCTGGTCCGCGCAGCCAGGCGGTGCCGGCTGAACTCCTCTTCGAGGATGATTTCGACCAGGGGATTCCCGGTTGGACCTCGGTTCTGCCGTCCGGGGCGCTCTCGTGGAACAACGGCCCGCTGCTCTGGCAGTATGATATCGAAACCACCTGGATTTGGGAGAACAGCAACATCTACTCCGACAACGCCACGTATTCGCCCAGCCGGCGCGCGGCGATGCTGATCAATGACACGGTGACCTCGGCGTCCAACTACACCTTTACCGTCCGGATTCGGGCCGCCGATGACGATGCCTGCGGTTTAATCTGGGGATACCAGGATGAAAACAACTTTTACCGGGTGTCGTTTACGCGGCAGGCGGGGCGGTTGGGCTGGCCGTTCAGCGGCTGGAATGTGGACCGCATGGCCAACGGCGAGTTCAGCGACCTCTTCGGCCGGGGCAACACCAACCTTGCCTACACGGATTTCCTTTACGGCGCCAACCGTTTCTTCGACGTGATCGTCGGCATGACCAACGGTTTGTTCAGTCTGACGGTGGTGGATGACCCCACCAATGATTTCCCGGTCATTTATAACCTGGTCACCAGTTCCCCCCTCCCGGCGGCCGTTCCGGGAAAGGTCGGGCTCTTTACCTGGGGCCAGAGTGCGACGGTGGGCGATGGCCTGCCGAGCGTCGGGGTTAGGTTTCACAGCGTGCTGCTGGAGCCGACGCCGCTGACCGGCACGACCAATCCGCTGGCCCCGACCTGGACCACGCTGATTACGCCGCGGGGCGACGGAACGGCTGATGTTGGCGCTTCTCCCCCAATTTGGGCATTGATGATGGATGCCAACGGTTCCACCAGCCGCCTCCGGGAAACCAGCGGACGCTTCGCGGGCGGCGATAATGTGGCGGCCGGCTCGACCAATTTCTGCGCGGCCACCATCGTGGCCGGTGATGCGGAAAACTGGTCCAATTATGTTTTTTCCGCGCGGTGCATTCCTGCGGATGACGATGGCTGGGGACTCATGGTTCGGTATCAGAATCCGAGCAATTGGTACCGGATTGCCTTCCGGCGCCAGAACAGCACCAGCGGCTGCAAAGGCGGATTGTCCATTCAGAAGTGTGTGGACGGGGTGTTCGACCAGATCATGTACGATGCGAACGCATTTCCGCGGACGTTCCCGACGGTCAACACGCCGGCGGACGTGCATGTGGCTGCGATTGACAACCGGTTGCAGGTGCTGGTGGTTGCCAACCCGACCAGCGCCAGCCCCACCTTTTACAGCTACGGCCCTTTCACCGACAGCAGTTTGACCAAGGGCAAGATCGGTTTGTTCAGTTGGGCGCAACTGTATCAGGAATATGATTATGCCAGGGTCGAGAAGATCGCCGGCCAAGGCTTGCTGGTCGCTTCGGCATTCGGTAGCCCTGATCCGCCGGTGGGGCTCAACGATCTAACCCCCGGTTCGAGTGTCACGGCTTCGGTGGCCACTCCGGTTTATGACGCGCCGGGTGTGCGTCGGGTTTTGACCGGCTGGCAAGGCGGCGGTTCTGTCCCCGCCAGTGGCACCACCAACAGCGTGACCTTCACGCTCAGCAGTTTGTCGCTCATCAACTGGACGTGGCGCACGGAATATCAGCTTAGCGTGGCGGCCAGTGGAGAGGGGCAGGTCACCACCTCGGCCGGTCCCTGGGTGGAAGCGGGGGTTGCTGTGACTGTTACTGCCCAACCCAATCCGGGACATATCTTCCTCGGTTGGTCCGGCGCCTCTGCGTCCACGGTCGCCACCCAGGTGTTTGCGATGGCCGGTCCGCGCAGCTTGACCGCACACTTTGCGGCCGACGCGGACGCCGATGGCCTGGCGGACAACTGGGAGCTTCAGTACTTTGGCAATCTAGCCCAAGGGGCCGGCGATGATCCGGATGGCGACCAGGCCTCGAACCTGGCGGAATTTCAACGCGGCACCAACCCGAATTTCGCGGAACCCTTGGTGGTGACCGACGGGCTGAGTTCGCAGTGGGTCAACACGGGGCGTGACGGTTTTGGTGGGGGAGGGGCTCCGTTGGCCGGTCAAGTCTATGTTGTGAACCTGGGACCCGGTTATCGGGGGGCGTGGGATACTTCCAACGATTACCGCTACGGCAACGACAGCACGTTTGTCCCTGCCAATAATCTCTCGACCAACTACGACAGCTTCCAAAGTCCGATTGTGGTGGTCCGCCCCGAGGTCTGGACCAACGAGGCCTGGGGCACGAACTTCAGTGCCACGTGGGAGCTGTCGGTGGGGGACAACGACGGCAGTTGCTTCTACTTCCGCTACAACAACGAGTCCAACTGGTACCGCGTGACCCTGTGCGGTGAAGTCGAAGGCGCCTCGACCTGGCGGCCGCGAGTTGGCGTGAGCGTGCAGGGCCGGGTGAACGGCTTGTTTACCAATATCCCGCTGACGGAACTGGCCGGCCCGGGCTTTGCGTTCAGCGCTGACCCCTTTGATGGAACCTTGAATCCACCGCTGGCCAGTACGCCTGCCGGCTTTAAGAAGTCGCGCATCACGGTGAGTGCGACCAACGAGAACTTTGAAGTGCGTGTGATGGGATGGGACTATTTTACCAGCGCCTTCAACCCCGCCTGGGAATGGGTCTATTCCTTCACCGACGCCAGTTTGGTCAACGGCCGGATTGGGTTTGGCATGTGGGGGCAGGGGACCTTCAGCACCGAATACGCAGACCTTTCGCTCAACGGGATTCCGGTTCCGACGGGCGGGTTTGTGGACAACATTGTGGTGAAGGCTCCCGCAGACGGCCCGACGGTGTTCAGCGAGGATTGGGAAACCGCTCCCCTGTTGAACGAGTTTCCTGCCGGCTGGGTCAACCCCTGGCAAACCAACGATGTCCAGGCGGGCGAATGGTACGTCACCGCCCACGGCACCATTGCCCAGCAAAGCAACTCCGGCGGCGCCACCACCGGAACGGCCTTGGCGCCCAGCGGCGGCACCGATTGTCCCATTCTGCTGGCGCCCCCGCCCCCCACCAACAATTATTATCTCAAAATCGGGTTCCACCCGTTCGACAACGACGGCATTGGCTTCGTTTACGACTTCCAGGACACCAACAACTATTCCCTGGTGCTATTCCGGCAGGAAGCGACCTATGCCGGTGCCGTCCCGCCCGGGTTGAGTGTCAGCCGCAAGTCGGCGGGGGTTTGGACTGACATTGTGGCCGGGGACCCGGCCTTCCTCTACACGCCGGGCACACCTTTCGAGATCGAGTTCGCCAACAATAACGGCAGCTACCGCCTCCTGGCCCGCGATCTGGACGACCCGTCCAAGACCGGTCAATGGACCTGGACCAGCGCGCCGGCCGCGGTTGGCAACCGTTTTGGTTTGGCCACCTGGGCGGAGACGGACGCTCACTTCCTTTATGCCCGGGCCTATGCTCTGGCAACCGTGGAGCCTTTCGCCCCCTTTGCCATTACCAACATCTCCCTCGCCGGGGGGAATGTGGTCCTCAACATTTCGAAACCCGCGAGTTGGAACTACGACGTGTTGAGCGCCGCCACGGTGCTCGGCCCCTGGACAACCAATGCGGTAAACCAGTCTGCGGCGCAGTATAGCGAGCCGGCGCCCGGCAGCGGCCGGTTCTATCGGTTGCAAAAATCTCCCTAGATGCGGATATTCGGATAGACACACGCTATGACTCTGTATTCCTACTCAAGGCGGGGGGCGTGGGCGGGGCGCCGCTCCCGGTGGGGGGCCTTTACTCTGATCGAGCTTTTGGTGGTGATTGCCATCATTGCCATTTTAGCGGCGATGCTCCTGCCGGCGCTCTCGAAGGCCAAGGAGCGAGCCCACCGCATCGCCTGCTTCAACAATGAGCGGCAGATCATGATCTCCGCGATCATGTACTCCGAGGAGTGGCCCAACTATTACTACTACACGACCAGCATCGGCGACGACTCCGCCCCGTGGTCCTTTTATCCCCAGTTTATCCGGCAAACCAAGACGTTCACGTGTCCCAGCACGCGCAACACCATTCGCACCGACAACGCGGACCGCAACGGTCGGTTGCCCGATTTGGGCGTGACCTGCCATGGCGACCGGCTGTCCACCGTCTTCAAATACGGCACCAGTTACGAGTTCTTCGGCAAGTTCCAAAAGGAACCCTACGCCGACGTTTACAAGAATCCCAAGACGGTCATGCCCATTGGGGCCGTCCGCGTCGTGATCGTGGTGGACGCCGATGACACCGCCACGGGATTCCCGGAGAACAAGCGCAACAACCGGCCCGACCCACCCAACAACCATGGCGAAACCGGGTGGAACTGGGGCTTTGCCGATGGCCACGCGGAATGGGTTACCGCCCGGCAGACCTACCAGAAGCTGATTGACAGTTATATGACCAGCGGAACGGAATACGGCGATGGGCCGTAAGTCCCCGCGTTTTGACTGAACAGCCTTCCCCAGGTCCTGGGGCCGCAAGCAAAGGCAGAACAGCCCAGGCATTTCGGTCAGCGACGACGTCGCTGAGCCAGCACGGCCGCCACAATAATCCCTCCCGTCAGCATCAGGCGGCTGGCTTCCGGCACGGCGTTGATGCTTAGGATTTTTTCCAAGTATCCGATTGTCAACGTGCCGAGCAGAGTCAGGCCGATGCCCCCCCGCCCGCCGGTGAGGGGGGTGCCGCCAATCACCACAATCGCGATGGCGGTCAATTCGTAACCGGCGCCGGCCTCGGGGTCGCCCTGCTGTTCCTGCGCCGCCTGGCACAAGCCGGCCACGGCTGCGAACAGGCCGCTGGCGGCGTACGCCGCGAATTTCGACATCCGGACGGGAACGGCGGAAAGCCGGGCCGCTTCCTCATTGCCGCCAATGGCGTAAAGGTACCGGCCCCAGTAATGCTTGGACAACGCCAGCCAGGCCAACAGCGCGCACGCCAGGAAGATCAAAGTTACCACCGCCACGTTGCTCCCCAGCACGCGGCTGTCCAGCGCTCGAAAAATCGAAGGCACGTCCACGTATTGATAGGTCCCATCGGCGTTCTTGACGGCCGTCGAGACTTTCATGCCTCCGGACACCGTCTTGGCCAGTCCCCGGGCAAACACCATCATGGCCAGCGTGGCAATAAATGGCTGCAACCCGAGGCGGGCCGCCAGCACGCCGGAAACCCCGCCGCAACTCAGGCCCAGCAACAGCGACAGCGGAATCGAAATCCAGCCCGGCCAGCCCCAATGGATGGACATGAGGGAAAAACTGACCGCCACCACCGCCAGCACACTGCCGACCGCGAGGTCAATGCCGCCGCTGATGATCACCAGCGTCAGCCCGCAGGCTAGAATGCCAAACACGGAGGCCTGGCGCAGCGCGTCCCGATGCGTGCCCAGTTTGAAAAAAGCGCCCTCGGCGTGAAACAGGCAACCCAGCACCATCACCAGACAGAGCGCCACCAGCGCCCGGGCGGCGGGGATTGCCCAGAATTCCGCCAGCCATTGCCTCAACCGGGCCGGGCTTCTCGCGGCGGCGGGTTCCAACGTCCCGTGGTGACCTGACGAGCCTGCTTTCACAGGACCGGAGCATAATAACCGGTCTGCCGGGCGTCGAGATTAATGGCTGGCCAGCGGCTGCGCCTGCGGTTCGTCTTCCAACCAGCGGGCGGCTTCCTGAACCCGCTGGAGAATCACCTCCGCCAGCAGCGGCTCGCTGCCGACGCTGCGCGCGCACCAGATGCGTTTGCCCCAGCGCTCGGTCGGGTTCCGCCAGGTTGGCCGGCCGTTTTTCAACTGGTCCCGAACCCGGTCGGCAGGTTCTCCCAGCAACACCGGGATGTCTTCCCGCACGTGCAGCCCGTCACTGGTGAAAAACGGCACCAACACCATGGACCGGGTCTGGGCCAACTGGTAACAGCCGCTGAGGAGCGGAGTTTCCTCGATGAAGCAGGGATGCACCGCTGCGTAGAGTTGAAGCGAGGCGATGAGGTTGACCTGCCTTTCGATCGCCTTGCGCGAATTTTCGTTTTGACCGGTGCCGTGCCCGGCAATAAACAACGTGGTTTCGCGCGGGCTGGGCGCGCGGGGGAACGGAGCCTCTTCGACCGCCTGCCGGGCCCGGGCCAGCAACACGCGGGTCATGCTTTCGTGCGTGCCGACCGCGCGGCAGTACACCCAGGTCTGGCCCTGCTCGGACCGCGTCCGCCGCCAGTCCGGTCCTGGTTCGAAGCCCAAGGCTCGCGGGATGACTTCCTCACTGAAATAGCCGTCGCTGATGAAAAACGGCAAAACGAAAACCCACGGGGCGGTTATGCGCGTCCGCACCTCGGTGACGAACGGTTCCTGTCTCCAGAAGGCCTCGTGAACCGTGCGGAAAAGCCCCCGCTGGCGCAACCGCGCCGCGTGCTCGCGAACCGGGGTGGCCGAGTCGGAGTTGGCGCTCGAGCCATGTCCCACAATCAACAGCGCCGCATCTGGGAAGCCAGGGCAATCCATGATGCACCCATAACCCAGGAACCGGCCGGCGGCAAGTGGCCCCGGCCAGCTTGGACGACGCCTGGCTGTTACTTGAGGGGCAAAGCCCGAAGCGATTTTACACCCGGGCCGAGGTGCGATACGGTGGCAGGAAGTGACAGTCGAACCCAGAATTCGAGTGGTGGCCGGCATGAGCGGTGGAGTGGATTCCTCCGCCGCCGCCGCCTTGTTGTTGGAACAGGGCTACGAGGTGATTGGCGTCACCCTCAAGCTTTGGCCGCAGGACTGCGTGTCCCGGGCGGAGGATAAATGCTGTGGGCCGCAGGCGGTGAGCGACGCGCGCGCGGTGTGCCAGAAGCTGGACATCCCCTACTACCTGGTGGATGAATCCGCCGAGTTTCGGTCCCGTGTGGTTGAGTATTTTGCCCGTGAATACCAAGCGGGCCGGACGCCCAATCCTTGCGTCGTCTGCAACCAGACGCTCAAGTTCGGCCGGCTGCTCGAGCGGGCCGATCAATTGGGTGCCCAGTATGTCGCCACCGGCCATTTCGCACGACTGGAGCCAAGCCCGGACGGCAGGCGGATGCTGCTCAAACGTGGGCGGGATCGGCGCAAGGATCAGAGCTATTTTCTTTTCTCGCTGAGCCAGGGGCAGTTGCGTCGGGCTCTGTTTCCGCTGGGGGAAAAAACCAAGGCGGACACGCGCGAGGTGGCCCGGGGCTGCCGACTCAAGACGGCCGAGAAGGAGGAGAGCATGGAAATCTGTTTCGTGCCGGACAATGACTATGGGCGGTTCTTGGAGCAAAGCCGGCTGGTGCAGCGTCATCGGGGGGAGATCGTGGACCGGCAGGGGCGGGTCCTGGGTTACCACGACGGAATCGAGTTCTTCACGATTGGCCAGCGCAAGGGCCTCCGCATTGCCGCCGCCAAGCCGCTTTATGTGTTGGACTTGGATGCGGCAACCAACCGTGTCATCGTTGGGGGCTCCGAGGGGCTCGAGCGGCAGGAATTCCTGGTCGAGCGCTGCAACTGGATCGCGGAGGAAAACCCCGTCGCGAGCTTTCAGGCCATGGTGAAAATCCGCTACAATCATCCCGGCGCCGAGGCAATTGTGACTCCCCTTGAAGGCGGACGGGCACGGGTAAGACTCGAAGTGCCGCAGCGTGCGGTCACTCCCGGTCAGGCAGCGGTGTTCTATCAGGAGGACCTTGTGTTGGGCGGCGGGTGGATCGCCGGCCGGGCGGCGTAGTCCCGGCGGTCAGTGCCCCCGCCTTGCTACCTGCGCCGCGGCGCTCAATCCGGCAGCGCTCGCCATTGCCAGCGGGCAATGTACGAGTCCAGCCGGACCAGGATCAGGTAGGCCCAATGTTGCTTGAGACGCTGCCAGAAGGATACCGAGCTGCGCCAGGATTCGCGGGTGACCGGCTTGGAATGCTGCAAAGCCTGTTCAAACAATTCGCTCGCTTCGCGGGCCATGCCGGGCCGCTCGAAACGAAGCATGAGCTCATAGTTGATGTTCAGGCTGCGGTGGTCCAGGTTCGCCGACCCAACATATACAGCGTCGTCAATGATCAGCAGCTTGGCATGAAGAATCTGAGGCTGGTACTCGTAAATCTCGACTCCGGCGCGCAAGAAGCGGCCGTAGAGACTTTGCCCTGCCAGTTGAGAGACGCGCACGTCGGACTTGCCGGCTAACAACAACTGCACGCGGCCCCCGGAGCGGGCAACGCGGAAAAGATGGCGTCGCAGCCGCCAGGTGGGCAGGAAGTAGGCGACCATGATCCGGACCGAGCGTGCCGCCGCCAGATCGCGCCTGAGGGCGGCCTTGATGGGTGACCCGCCGCGGGCCGGCCCGCTGAGGAGAAGCTGTTCCCCAGCCCCTTGAATCGCCCGCCGCGCATTGGACTTCCGCAACAGGACAAATCGTTTGTGGCGGAATTCCGCCCGCTCGAACATTTCGTCAAACGAGGCGGCCAGTTGCGGCACCAGCGGACCTTTCAGCCGCAGACCCACGTCGTGCCAGCCGGAGTGCACCCCGTCGCCTTCATACTCCGGGGCAATGTTAAAACCGCCGACGAACGCCACCTCGTTGTCGCACACCAGCAGCTTGCGATGGTCCCGAATCCCCAACCGTTCCAACGACAAGGGGTTGAAGTAGCGGACCTGCCCGCCAGCCTCTTGCAGGGAATCCCAAAACGAGGCGGGCAGTGAGTGCGACCCCAGCCCGTCCAGCAGCACCCGCACCCGAACACCCCGGCGACAGCTTCGCACCAGCGCCTCTCGAAACCGGTCGCCGGGCGCCCCGGCCTTGAAGATGTAGGTTTCAAGCGCGACAGAATGGCGCGCCCCCTCGATAGCTGCGAGCATCGCGGGGAATGCTTCATTCCCGGTGTTCAGCCAGGTGTATTCGCCGGTCTGAATGACGTCGGACGACATCCGGGAAAACTTTAAGGACCTGGCGGGCGACTTTCAATCCGGGATCGCTCCGCCTTTTGGGCTGCCACGACCCTTGGAGCTGCCTCGGACTGCGTCGTCTGCTCCGACCGGCCCATTGGGCTTTCACTGGCATTTTTTGTGTTTTGGGGCATTTTCTGGACGTGCGATTGCTATACAGGACATTCTTTATTGCCGCGCTTTTGATGGCGGGCATGAGGCTCGAGGCGGCTCATACCCAGGCGCAATTGCTGCTCGGATCGAAGGCGGCGCGGGCGGGGGACACGGTGCTGGCCGGGGTGATGCTTCGCATGGATGCCAAATGGCACACCTATTGGCGCAATCCGGGCGCATCCGGTATGGCAACCCGCATTGATTGGGACCTCCCGCCCGGCTTCGAACCCGGCGAGATTCATTGGCCGGTTCCGAAAAAACTGTATGCCGAGGATGACCTGACCACCTACGTCTATTACGATCAGGTGGTGTTACTGGTGCCTATCAGGCTGGCGCCGGATCTGGCTCCGGGACCCAGGACGCTCCGGGCCAAAGTCTCCTGGCTCGAATGCGAGGTCGCCTGCCTCCCCGGTGATGCCACCGTCGAGGCCCCTCTCACTGTCGGGTCGGAGAGCGAGCCCTCGGAAAGCGCGGGCCTCCTGAATGAATGGCGGAACAAACTCCCGATTCCGGCTGATGGCTCCAAGCCGGCCCTGACGCCGGAGGTGACGGGATTAACGGTCCCTGAATTTACGGCCCGGTGGGATGGAACTGAAAAGGACGGCCTTCGGCCGTTCGTTATTGAATGGGGTGCCCCTGCGGACCTTTCCGAGGCGGACTTCCTGCCCTTTGCCAGCGATGACTACGAAGTCAAGGCTGAGACCGAGCGGCTGTCCGGCGACGGAGGCAAGACCCGGATTCGCAAGCAGGTCAAGAGACTCGGCGGCCGGTGGCCGGATCAAATTGCTGGTTTGGTGATTCAGCAAACGGGGCCCGAACGACGCGCGTTCCAAGTGCAGTTGACGCTCCAAGGCTCGCGCGATTTGGAGCCCGGACTGCCGGTTGCTTCCGCTCTCTCCAAGCCTTCGCTCTGGAGGGTGCTGGTCTATGCCTTCCTCGGCGGCCTGATTCTAAATATCATGCCCTGCGTGCTGCCCGTCATCGCGCTGAAAATTCTTGGGTTTGTCGGGCAGGCGAGGGAGGAGCCGGGCAGGGTGCGAGTGTTGGGCTTGGTCTATGCCGTGGGAGTGACGGTCTCGTTTCTGGTCCTGGCAGCCATGGTTATTGGGGTGAAGGCGGCGGGGCACAAGGCGGGCTGGGGGATGCAGTTCGGGAATCCACAGTTTCTCGTTCTTCTGACCGTGTTGATCACGTTGGTCGCCTTGAACCTTTTTGGTCTCTTTGAAATCACTCCGGGGGCCCGGGTCATGGATGCTGCCGGCAATCTCGCTGCGAAACAGGGGGCCGCCGGGGCCTTCTTTAACGGTGTGCTGGCCACGATTTTGGCGACTCCTTGCACCGCGCCCTTCCTGGGCGTCGCGCTCGGCTTCGCTTTTACGCAGTCCACCCCCATGATCCTGTTGATCTTCGTGGTCGTGGCTCTGGGATTGGCTTCCCCTTATGTGGTCCTAAGCTGGAATCCAGCCTGGTTGAAGTTCCTGCCCAAACCGGGCCGGTGGATGGAGCGTTTCAAGGTTGCCATGGGCTTTCCCATGTTGGGAACGGCAGTCTGGTTGTACAGCCTGACACCGGCCCACTACGGACCGCGGGCATGGTGGCTGGCTTTTTTCCTGGTGCTGCTGGCGCTGGCGGCCTGGACCTTTGGCGAGTTTTTCCAGCGGGGCCGGTCCCGCCGCAGCCTCGGCTTGGCCGTGGCCATTGGGGTCCTGCTCGCCGGCTACCTTTACGCGGTCGAACGCCAGCTTCAATGGCGGACCCCGCCCTTGAACCTTGAGACGGGCACCCGGCTCAAGAGCAGTCCCGACGGCATTGACTGGCAGCCTTGGAGCCGTGAAGCCGTCGGACAGGCCCGCGCAGCCGGACACCCGGTGCTGGTGGATTTCACGGCCGATTGGTGCCTGACCTGTCAGGCCAACAAGAAGTTCGCCCTCGAAATCCCCCAGGTGCGCGCCAAACTCAAGGAAATCAACGCCGTGGCTTTCCTTGGCGATTACACGCGTCTGCCCGCAAACATCACCGAGGAACTCAACCGGTATGGCCGGGCGGGCGTTCCGCTCGTGCTGGTCTTTCCGGCAAAACCCGACGCTCCTCCCATCGTCCTTCCCGAGGCGCTGACTCCCGGCATCGTGCTCGACGCGCTGACCCGCGCGGCCCAATCCTGAACCTCACCCCGCTCACAACGCCATCCCTCGGGCGGCCGGTGGGGGAGAAGGGTCAGCGACTTGGCTGGCCATTTGCATAACGGTGACACGTGTGCTTAGTTACGTGGGTAAATAAGTTAAACCTAAAGTCAACAAAAGATAATATGAACATCAAGAGTGCGCTGATTTTGACATTGATGGGGGTTTTCGCGGCAGCCGCCTGGGGCGCTGCCGAGGTGGGGAAACCGGCTCCGGACTTCACGGCCAAGGATATTCAGGGCAAGACTCATCGGCTGTCGGATTACAAAGGCAAGATTGTGGTGCTGGAGGCCTACAATCTCGACTGTCCCTTTGTCAAAAACCATTACAAGAGCGGGGCCATGCAGGAACTGCAGGCGGAACTGACTGGCAAGGGAGTGATTTGGCTGGTGGTGAATTCCGTTGCGGCCGGAAACCCCAGCCATCGGAGCCCCGAAGCAGCGCAGAAGGAGTGGGCGGCCCAGAAGATCAAAGCGACCGCCTGGATTGACGACAGCTCGGGCGAATTGGGCAGAAAATATGGCATGCGAACCACGCCGCACATGTTTGTCATCAATAGCGACGGCGTGCTGGCTTACGCGGGAGCGATTGATGACCGGGCGGCCGCCAATGGCGACCCCCGCACGGCGCGGAATTACGTTCGCGAGGCGGTGGAAAAGCTTAAGGCTGGCGCCGCCGTGGCTGTGGCTGAGACCAAGCCCTACGGTTGCGGGGTGAAATACTAGCCCGGCGACATCAGTGGGCAGGTGTCCTCGCTGCCAATTCGCCGATGGTTCTCCGGGGACAGGGATAATTCCTTGAGTCACGGGATGGGCTGGTGGCGGACGCGCTCATGCGTGATACCCGCCGCCGCCTGAGCTCGCATGGGCCGTATGGCGGCGGCTTCGAGCAGGCTGACGGGTACCGTATGGCACACTTGGCAAGGGCGATGGAGTGAACAAAGGCACACTGCGGGCATTGCGAAGCCATGGTTCTGTCAGGTTCATAGCGTTAAACCTGTTGCAGGGAGTATAGGCTTCAACGACCGCCTGACATTCTCCCTTGGCGTCAGCTTATTGTCGTCTGTGGAAGGTTCCGCTTCCAGCACCTTTGCCCCCTTGCGAGGCGAAACGGCACAGAAGCTCGGAATACGGTCAAATGTGAGGTGGGAGCGCAAGGAGTCAGAGCGCTTGGCGGCTTGGAGGGGGGAGTGACTGGGGTTGGCATTTCTTATGCTAGCAGGACTTCAGGTCGCGCTATGATGACGCTGCAAAATCAAGGTTGGTTGCCCACGTTGGAGACGCTGGACGAGGCGATTGCCCTGTGTGATCAACACCGGGATGACTTTTTTCTGGACGCCTACATGATCCGGAATTGGCTGGCACAGATTCAGGCCGAAACCGAGAAGGAATATACGCGCAAAGCCCGGGCGAGTTTCCGTGCCCTGCAAATGGGTCAGGCGCAATGTGCTTTTCTCAAGACATTTGGCAACTGTCGGGAAACGGACTTCACCCTGCTGCTCCAGAGCCTTTACCGTTTTGCGGAGTATAGTGATGCGATGGCCCGGCACCTGGCGCATGCCGTGCGCCCGCTGGCGGTCGAGCACGAGCTCTCCGGGGATTTCGACCCAGCGCGGCTGCCTGACCCCTCGTTGCGCCCGCGTGAAGCGTTGACGGTGATGCGGACCAGTCTCGAGCGGTGGTGCGACTGGATCGAGGCTGTGGTTCATCTGCAAGTGCATGCGCGCTGGCATCTTGCGCCGGAGACGCTCGGACTGCCGGCCGGGGTGAAGCCCTGGTTGTTTCAGGAGGTGGACGAGGCCGTGATCAGTCTCTGGCCGTTGGTCAGGCGGCATCATTGGACATACGGGGACCTGAGAAATGTTCTGTGCGACGTGCTCCGCCGTCCGGAGGTGCATCCCTGCCGGAGCGAGCAAACTTTGGCCAACTACTGCATCCACACGCTGGGCCTGCATAAAACCGGAAAAGGCCAGACCTCGGCAAACTCGCGTCCGACAGGCTACGAAATCGCACTCCGGCTTTGCCCGCCCAACAGGAGGGCAGGGGGTCTTGGGGCGCCGCCGTGGGCCTGAGGCGGACGCGCGCTTTGGCCGGGCCTTAGCGCGAGGAGAGCGCGACCAGATAGCGCTGCAACCGCGTGACTTCTGATTTATGGCCCAGATGGTCGTAGATTTGATGCAAATTGCCGCAGATTCGCAATAGCATCCGCCGAGGGGTGGTGGGGGCCAGGTAATCCTCGCGCAAACTGTAGTTCCCTTGGAGGAGATATTGAATGCAATCGGACTTGGATAGCAGTTTCCCCCGCCCAAATGGGTCAATATACACTTCTGCTGCACTGGTTTGGTAACGGCAGATAAAGTGGCCGGGCAGTCCTATTCCAGCCACCGGCAGCCTCAGCCGCCGGGTCACCAGGATGTAAACCAGCGATAGGTTGATGGGGTTGCCCGTCCGCCGGTCCAGAACCCGGTTGAGATAGCTGTTCTCGGGATCGTAATAGTTCTCTTCGTTGCCACAGAAACCGAGCTCCTCAAACAGGTAGCTGTTGATGGCAGGCAGGAGGTCTTCGGGCTGGGATAGATTCTGAATGCGGTTGCCCAGTTGGTCCGCGAATTGGTCCAGAAGCGCCTGATATCCGGCAACATTGATGTCAGGGTAACCCGTCTGTGCCAGCAGCCATGCCCCCGCCTCCAGGTCGAGTTCCTCCCCTTGATTCAAACAGAAGGCCAGGAACCGGTCATCCGCCTCCTGCCGCTCGAAATGGCGTATGATCTCCTGCGTGCGCCGGCGCAGGAGGGGGTCATGGCTCAGCCGGTGCCGCCGAAGCCAGGTGGTTACTTCGGGGCCCCGGGAAATCAGGGCTTCCCGAATGGGGCGATAAACCGCCGGGTCTTCATCCGCCAGCAATGTCAGCAGAGCGGCCTTTTGGCTGTCGGATAACGGGCCGGACAACGGGATGGAGTCAGCCGCGTTCATAAACAGGTTACCCAAGTAATAGACGAAAAAGCGGGAGAAAATTCAATCAATAAACTTTTCGAAATGCAAATTTGTTGGTTGACAAGTCGGCCCAAACCAGCATCAGGGTTTTTTCCCGGCCTTTCCGCGCGTTTCAGCCCGTTTTTCGGCCTTTTCGGCCACTTCCTTGAGCGCAGCCTCGAACAAGGCGCGCTGTTCCCGGCGGGCGCGGGCGCGCAAGGCCCAGACCTCCAGAATGGCCACGGCCATGGCCAGGGCCGTCAAGGCGATGCAGAGCAGCCAGTAGAGCAGAAAAACCACGGGCGGCAGCCGGCCGGCCAGCACCGTCTCTCCCAGGACCAGCAGGGTCAATGCAGCCAGCAACACGACCAGTCCAAAACGACGCCTGCGGCTTGTCGCATCCACGTTCACGCCGGCAGTCTAACACACGGCGGCCAGGCTGGCGACCCCGATCCGTGCCGCCTCACCCGCGCACCGGCGTCATTACATTTGCCGCGAGAAATTGTACTTTCCCGACCCGGGTTCCCGGTGGATTATGGGAAAAACTGAAAGGTTTACCATGGGTCTGATGGATTACTTGAAGACGCAACTGCTCGACATCATCGAGTGGCAGGACGACTCGCGGGACACGCTCTCGTATCGTTTTCCGGACGAGGACAAGGAGATCAAACGGGGGGCGCAGTTGATCGTGCGCGAATCGCAGGTGGCGCAGTTTGTTTACCTGGGCCAGTTTGGCGACACCTTCGGCCCGGGCAAATGGACGCTGACCACGGATAACATTCCCATCCTTTCGACCCTCAAGGGCTGGAAGTATGGCTTCGAATCGCCGTTCAAGGCCGATATCTATTTCGTCACCACCCGCTTGTTTACCGGCAACAAATGGGGCACGGCCAACCCGGTGATGATGCGGGACCCGGATTTCGGCATCGTTCGTGTGCGGGCCTATGGCACGTTTGACTTCAAGGTGGTGGATCCGCGGCTTTTCCTGCGGGAAGTGGCCGGCACGGACCACCAGTTCCGGCTGGACGAATTCGCCGACACCATGCGGTCGCGCGTGGTGAGCGTATTCAGCGACGCCCTGGCTTCGGCCAATGTGCCCGTTTTGGATGTGGCCTCGCGGTATCAGGATTTGGGCGAGGCGCTCCTGCCCCTGATTAATCCGGCGATGACCGCCAAATATGGCCTCGAAATTCCCAGTTTTGTCATTGAAAACGTTTCCCTGCCGCCGGAGGTCGAGCAGGCCATTGACAAGCGCTCGAGCATGGCCGCCATCGGCAATCTGAATGACTATGTGAAATTCCAGATGGCCGAAAGCATGACCCGGGGTGAGGGCGGGGGAATGGCTGCCAACGCCGCCCAGCTTGGCGCGGGGCTGGCCATGGGTCAGCAAATCATGCAGGGGTTGGCGGCAGGGCAGGGTGCGCCTGCGGTGCCGGCAGGTGCCGGCGGCGCCGCGCTCCCGGAGCTGCTGGGTCCCGCCGAGGCCGCGCGGATGCTGGGAGTGAGCGAGACGGACGTTCTGGCCGCGCTGGCTGACGGGTCGCTCAAAGGCAAGAAAATCGGCACCGCCTGGCGGATCACCCGCGCCGCCCTCGAGGAATTTCTCAAGAGCTAAATGGCGATGCCGCCTCGCCCTGTTGGGCGCCCTCGCCGGCTGGACGGCCGGGCGGGGCATTACGGGCGGCAATTCTCGTGAACGAAGCCACCGCCCAGAAGAAGTTCTCCTGTCCGGCCTGCGGCGCCGATGCCCATTGGAACCCGGCCAAGACCGCGCTGGTTTGCCCCTTTTGCGGGACCACCTCGCCGGCCCAAGTGGAGCTGACGGCGGGGGGCGAGGAGACGATCAAAGAACATGACCTGGTTGCGGCGCTGCGCGCGCTGCCCGACGCCCAGCGTGGCTGGCAGGCGCGCAAAACCGCCGTTCGCTGTCAAAGCTGCCAGGCGATTTCAGTTTTTGACGCCGAGCGAGTGGGCCAGCGCTGCGATTTCTGCGGCTCCGCGGCCCTGGTGCCTTACGACGAGATCAAGGAAAGCATCCGGCCTGAAAGCCTGCTGCCCATGAAACTGGCAGAGAGCGATGTCCGTGACGCGATTCGGCGCTGGTATGGCACGCGTTGGTTCGCCCCCAACAAGTTGAAGCGGGCCGCCTTCACCGACACCGTCAAGGGCCTCTACATCCCTTATTGGACATTCGACGCCCAGGTCCATGCCCGCTGGACGGCGGAAAGCGGTTACTACTACTACGTCACGGAAACCTACCGTGATTCCAACGGGCACACGCGGACCCGCCAGGTGCGAAGAATCCGATGGGAGCCCAGCAGCGGTGAACTGGACCATTTTTTTGACGACGAGCTGGTGCCGGCTTCGCGAGGGGTGGACGCGGCCATGCTGCGCCGCATCGAGCCCTATCCCACGGCTCAACTGGTTCCCTACAACCCGGGGTTTCTGGCCGGCTGGGTGGTGGAGCGTTACCAGATTGACCTGTTGGCGGCGGCCCAAGCCGCGCGCTCGAGAATGAACTCGACGCTCGAGCGGCTCTGCGCGGCCCAAGTGCCCGGCGACACGCATCGCTTTCTCCAAGTGTATCCCACTTATTCGGCTCAGACCTTCAAACACATCCTCGTCCCCATCTGGCTGCTGTCCTACACTTATGGAAAACGAAGGTTTCAGGTTGTCATGAACGGCTTCACCGGCGCGATCGCCGGGAAGTACCCCAAGAGCTGGATCAAGATCACCCTGGCGGTTCTGGCCCTCCTGGCTCTGGTTGGCCTCCTGGTGCTGGCGGCTCACCGGTAAGCCTGCCCGGGATGTGGAAAAGGCGATCCGGCTCAGCCGAATCGCCCTTTCCTAACCAACCTAACAACCACCACAATAACCCCAGTAAAATTATACACGCAGGCGCTGATGATGCAACTGGCTCAGCCCTAAAACGCGGCCCCGCCACCCTCCGCGAATCGGGGGTGCGGCCGCCGGCCATGGCATAAATAATTGATAAAAAACCTGATATGCAGGGCTTGCGAATCCCCTCCCTTGATTAAGGAAGTTTTACTTTCGCAGAGGTATTCTTGTTGCCTGACCGGGCATGCCGGGCACCGTCCGCTAGCGCTTGAGGAAATGGCGGCCCACTCTCCACGCGGCGAGGATGGCTGGCAGCCAGCGCGCCACCCCGCCGCGGTAGCGCATGGCCAGAAAGCCCAGCACAGCCGCGGCGCCAATCAGCCACGAACGGCTGCCTTTGGCTGAGTGGCGCGCCCCGCCCAACCAGCCCAGGCGCTCGCGCAGAGAAGTCAATTCCAACTGCAGCGTGGCCCGATGCATGTCCGCCTGGAGAACCAGCAGGCGTCGCATTTCTTCGAGATCGGTCATTTTTTGGTCGTAAACCATTCCCGATCCTTTTTCAACTGGTTGAGGGTTTGCTCAAAAGGCGTGGGACTTTTGCGGAGGTGGTCGCGCAAGCGCCAAAGCAGAAAGGCTCCGGCCCCCAGGAACAGGAGGGTCATTGCCACCAAGCCGGCATACCGCGCGACTTGCCAGACATAAAGCGCCAAGGTGAAAGTCCCGAGGAGCAGGCCCACCGCCGCCAGGGAAACCGCTGCCGCAAATTTAAGCAGCGTCTCGAGAAAGCGCAGCCGCTCGAGCTGCAACTCCACTGCGAGGAGCTGCACCCGGTTTTCGATCAGGCCCAGCACCGAAAGCGCAATCTGCCGAATGGACCCCGACAGGCCCTTCGGGCTCGTATCGCTTTCCGGCATGGCTAGCGGCGCGACACCAGCACTCCGATCAGCAACCCGACGCCGAACGCGATCCCGATGGATTCATAGGGATGATTCCGGATCACCTTGTCGGTCGCCTTGGCTGCTTCAACGGTCTTTTCCTCCAGCCGATGATAAGTTTCCTTGGCCTTTTCCAGCGCGGCGTTCAAGCGTGACCTCGCGGCTTTGGCCTTTTCGCTCATGTCGCCCGCCGTGGCCTTCAGCAGTTCCTCGGCGTCGTTGACCAGGTTCCGCAGGTCTTCCTTCACCTTCTCTTTTGAAACCGGCGCTTCCGACTGAATGCCTTCAAAATGAGTCTCCATACTTTCGCCTTTCTTGCTTTTGGCGTGTTCAAGTGACCGCGGCGTGTTTCCTTCAACCCGCCAACCCGCTCACCCGCACCCCGCCGTTATTCTACGGTCCACTCCAAAGTCACCTACTTATCAAACCCTGTCAACCCCCACGGGAAAGAAAATGACCAATGCTGAGGCGGCGCCCGCCCGCCTCAGACATCGCAAAGCTGCACCGCTTCCCGGAGGGAAGTCAAGGGATCACGCCGCGGCACGAACTCCTGCGCCACGTAACCTTTGAACCCGGTTTCCGCGATTGCCTTCATGATCGCCGGATAATTCAATTCCTGCGTCGAGTCAATTTCCGCCCGCCCGGGCACTCCGCCGGTGTGATAATGGCCGATCCAGCGCGCGTTTTCTTTGATCGTATCAATCACGTCCCCTTCCATGATCTGCATGTGGTAGATGTCGTAAAGCAGCTTGAAATGCTCGGAACCCACCCGGCGGCAGAGCTCCACCCCCCAGCGGGTATGGTCGCACATGTAATCCTTGTGGTCGCGTTTGCTGTTCAGCAGTTCCATGCAGACGGTTACGCCGTGCTTTTCCGCGATGGGCACGATCCGTTTCAGACCCGCGGCGCAATTCTCCAAACCCTCCTCGTCGCTCATTCCGCCCCGATTGCCGGAAAAGCAAATGATGTTCTGATAGCCCTGGGCGGCCACCAGCGGAGCGGTCCGCTCGAAAAACTGAACAATGGCGTCGTGGTTTTCCTTCCGGTTGAGTCCTTTGACAATGCCGCCCGGGACGCCGCTGACCATGGCGCAGGCCAGGTCATGCTTCTTGAGTGTGTCGAAGTCTTTCACCTCCAGGAGGTCTATCGCCTCGATTCCCATTGCCTTTGCCGCCCGGCAGAACTCTTCCAGGGGAATTTTGCCGTAACACCATTTGCAGACCGAATGCCGAATGCGGCCCTTGAGCGGGGCGGGGGCGGACTCCGCCGCCCTGGCCCGGGGCAGCAGGGAGGCGCTTGCCGCCACGGTGGCGGTTCCCTGGGCGACTTTCTTGAGGGCGGAACGGCGCGACATGGGTTGCGTCATGGGGGTCAGCATACCAGCCTCGTTGGGAATGACACGTTTTTTTTGCGGTTGGCGCCCTCAGCGTCCGGCCTCGGCAAACCGCCTGGCCACAAAGTCCCAATCCACCACATTGAACCATGCGCCGATATACTCGGCGCGGCGGTTCTGATACTTCAGATAGTAGGCGTGCTCCCAAACGTCCAGGCCGAGCAGCAGCGTTGTATCCGCCGCCCGCATGATCGGCGAATCCTGGTTGGCACTCGGCTCGACCGCCAGCGTGCCGTCTGCCCGCCGCACCAGCCACGCCCAGCCGCTGCCAAAAACTTTCAAGGCGGTGTCTGTGAAAGTCTCCTTGAAGGTGGCAAAACTTCCAAAGCGGTCCGCAATCGCGCGGGCGAGTTCGCCCTTTGGCTCCCCGCCCCCTTTGGGTTTCATCATCTGCCAGAAAAGGCTGTGGTTGTAGTGCCCCCCGCCGTTGTTTCGCACGGCGGTTCGGATTTGTTCCGGCAGCGACTCGAGGTTTTTCAGCAGCCCCTCGATGGATTTGGCGGCGTGCTGGGGAAAATCCCCGAGGGCTTTGTTCAAGTTGGCGACATACGCGGCATGGTGTTTGCCATGGTGAATTTCCATCGTGCGCGCATCAATATGCGGCTCAAGAGCGTCGGGGGAATAGGGGAGTGGGGGCAGGGAGAAGGTGCTGGTCGCTGCCGCTCCCGCGGCGGGGGCGCCAAGCCCGGATAGCGGGTTGCCCGTCGCGCAGACAAGCGTCGCCAGCGCGGTGTTTTTCAAAGCTTCACGTCGTGTCATAGGCTTGTGTTTCGTTGTATTGATTCAGGCTCCATTTGCCCGCCCGTTGGTTCTCCAGCCGGCAAACATGTCGTTCTGCGGAGCGGCGCAACATAATCCCGCCTTGCGCGCCGCGCAAGCGGGCCCGGTTTACCGACCCAAGTTCCGGTTCGTGGTTTGCAGCCGCCGCACAATGCGGCTGTGTGCGGCGGTAAAAGGAAGCCGACGCATTTGTTCGGGTGTTAACCAGCGGCCCAAGCCGGCTTTTGTCCCGGCCGGGTCCCATTCGCCGACGCGGTACACCTCGAGCCTGATGCGATAACGAGTGATTGAATGGGACAGCGTTGCCAGCCGTTTCAGCCGCCTTGGTCTTGTCCCCAGCATCGCTTGGGCAATCTCTTGTGGTTCCGCCGCCGAGCTGACATCGCAACTGGGGAACTCCCACAAGCGGGCGTTTACGCCGGTTTCGTCCCGCCGCCGCACGAGAAACCGTCCGTTTCGTTCGACCACAAATGCGAACTGGCGGCGCTTGATCGCCTGGACGGATCGCGCGCGCCTGGGCAGCCGGTCCGCCAGGCCTTTGGCGCGCGCCTGGCAGAAGGTTGACACCGGACAGAGGCCGCATTTCGGATTGCGCGGAACACAAACCCGCGCCCCCAGCTCCATCAACGCCTGATTGAGGGCGGAACAAGGACCCGTCCTGCCCGGACCCGCGCTGCCGCGGGAGTCGCCGGCCCCCGGCGGCTCTCCAGCCGCCTGTCTGACCAGCGTCCCGGCCAGCGTCCACAGCCGCTCGCGCGTTCCGCGGGCTCGAGGGTCTTGGCGCACGCAAAAGAGCCTGGCCAGCACGCGCGTCACATTCCCATCCAGGACCGGGGTGGCCTGGTTGAAGGCTATGCTGCAAATGGCACCCGCCGTGTATCGCCCCACGCCCGGCAGCGCCAGCACCTCCTCGAACCGCTCGGGGAAACGGCCTTTGTGCCTTTCCATGATCACGCGGGCGGCTTTCTGCAAGTTCCGCACTCTGCTGTAATAGCCCAGCCCCTCCCACAATTTGTGAAGCCGTTGTGACCGGGCCCGCGCCAGGGACTCAATGGTCGGCAGCGCCTTCATCCACCGTTCCCAATACGGAATCACTGTCTTGACCTGTGTCTGCTGGAGCATCACCTCGGAAATCCAGATGGCATAAGGATCCCGGGTCCGGCGCCAGGGCAGGTCCCGGGCATCGTTCCGAAACCAAGTCAGCAGACTCCGCGTGATGGGAGCGGTCTTTTCCATGTCACTTTCCGGCGGAGTGTAACCAGCCCATGGCCGATGAAAAGTCGCGGCCCCACGTCCATAAACGCCCCCGAAACAGCATCACCCGGCACTTGTTGCGAGTTCGATTGCCGGCTGGGGGCTCACCAGGTAAAGTTGGCTCATGCACACACGAGAGGAAACTCGAAGAAGGTTGCATCATCCGCTGCCGGCCACTCTCATCGTTACGCCCCTTGCGTTTGGGTTTTGCCTTTTCCTCGCCGGGTGTGCCGGACCCTCGGAAGGGGCCGGCCACTCCGGCGCCATGGGCAACCCTCTTGGCGGCTTGGAGCGGCTCAAGAACTTCGAAACCCGCCGCGCCTCCTCCTGCCAGCCCGACTGGCGGAATGCCAATTCGGACAACATCCCCATCCCTGCCGGAGAAACCGCCACCCTGGCCGAACTGGAGGGGCCCGGGAAGATTGTTCATATCTGGCTCACCATCTCGCATCCCGACCCGCACTATGCCAACCAGCTCACGCTGCGCATCTACTGGGACGGCGAATCCCATCCGAGCGTCGAGGCTCCGGTTGGCGATTTCTTTGCCGTGGGCCATGGTCTGGACCGCCCCTTCGCTTCTCTTCCCATCCGGGTGACCGCTGAAGGTCGCGCTCGGAATTGCTACTGGCCCATGCCTTTTCGCAAGTCCGCCCGCATCACCATCTCGAACGAAAGCGCGCTGGCCTGTCGCGGCCTCTACTACTACATTGACTGGCAGAAACACCCCGCCTTGCCTGACGACGCCGCTTACTTCCACGCCATGTACCGTCAGGAGTTCCCCTGCGTCATGGGCCGCAACTACCTATTGGCCGACATTCGCGGCCGCGGCCACTATGTCGGCACCGTCCAGAGCGTTTATCTAACCTCGGACGGCTGGTACGGCGAGGGCGATGACTTCTTCTTTATTGACGGCGTTCCCGAGCCCAATCTGCGCGGCACCGGCACTGAAGATTATTTCTGTGATGCCTGGGGGTTTCGCGCTCACGAAGGTCCCTTCTATGGGGTGACCGTGTATGAAGGACGCTCCGCTGGCAACCGCTCCACGGCCTACCGCTTCCACCTGCCCGACCCCGTTGCCTTCCGGAAGTCCTTGCGGGTCGAAATCGAACACAAAGGCAGCCAGACCTTCGGCGGCGGCCAATCCTCGGGTTTCATTGAACGCGATGACCTGTTCTCCTCGGTGGCCTATTGGTACCAAACCGAGCCTCACCAACCCTGGCCTGCGCTCCCGCCGGGGCCTGAGCGCATTCCTTACCGCGAACAACTGGTTTTCGCCGGCACCAATGGGCTGCAAACCGCGCGCCACTCGGGCCAACCGCTCCAGGTCCAAACCCTCCGTGGACGCACTCCGCGCCACCAGCTCTGGTTCAAACCCGAGGCCGCCGGGGCGTGGATTGAAATCCCCTTCCAAACCGATCACGCGCTGACCGGCGATTTGCTGGTTCGCGTGACGCGGGCGCCGGATTACGGCCGCTACCGCGTTTCGCTGGACGGCCGCTTCCTCGCCCAGTTCGACGGGTGCGCCCCTACGGTCCAACCTCTGGAGGTATTCCTCGGCCGCCAGAATCTGGCCGCGGGCGCGCACGTCATCCGCTTCGAGTGCGAAGGGAGGAATGAAGCTTCACGCGGCCATCTTCTGGGATTTGAAAACGTTTCGATGCGGATTCCGCGTTACCTGCGCCCGGCCGGCAAAGACCTCCGCGACCTGCAGGTGCGCTGAACCGCGGAGCCTTCAGGGAACAACCAGGCGATAAAAGGTCGCCGCCGCCGCGCGGGGGAACGTGTTCGAGCACCGGCCGAGCGAATCGAACTGGTTTGTCGTGACGGGGCTCCATCCGCTCAGCGGAGGAAGATTGGTGGTGGCGAACACGTAATAGGTGCCGTTGGGCGGGCCGTTGGCACCTGACAGGGCGACCGTGCCATCGCCCAGGGCCACGGAATCCATGCGAAGGCGAGGCACCGGCGCCGCCGAGTAGTCATACACCCGCACGTAATCCACCTGGACTTCGCCGGGGAAAACGGTGGTGGCATCGGGATCGCCGCCAAAGCGCCCGCCGACGGCCAGGTTCATAATCAGGTAGAAAGGCTGGTTGAACGGGGCGGGGTATGGCCCTCCGGAGCTCCACCAGGAGGATTGCGTTTGGTACAGCTTTCCATCCACGTACCAGCGGAAGGAGTTGACGTTCCACTCGAGCGCATAATGATGGAAATTGGTGACGGAATCGTTGACCGGGAATTGGTAGGACGGTCCCGACGAGGAGGTGTTGGCGGGCCATTCCCCGCCGAAGTGGAGGGTGCCGATGACGGTGCGCGGATCGCTCCCCCGATTTTCAAAGATGTCAATCTCACCCGAGGCGGCCCAACCGCCGTAAACCGAATCGCGGGGCATCATCCACAGCGCCGGCCAATAGCCTTGGCCTTGGGGAAACCTGGCGCGGAACTCGAACCGGCCGTAGAGTTTGCTGAACCGGCCCAAGGTCTTCAAGCGGGCTGAGGTGTAAGCCGAGCCGGCGTAGGATTCCTTCCTGGCGATGATGTGCAGCGTGCCGCCGCCCACGTAAACATTCTGCGGCCGGCTCGTGTAGTACTGCAATTCCTGGTTGCCCCAGCCGGGATACGGTGGCCCGGTGCCGATGTCGTAGGTCCATTTGTTCGTGTCCACCGCCGTCCCGTTGAACTCATCATTCCAAACCAGTTGCCAGTCGGCCGGGGCGCCCCAGGGAAGGCTCAGCAAGGCGAGACAGCCGAGCCGCAGCACGCTCAGACGAACATGGAGGACACGTTTCATCCAGAAAAAGTTAACTCAACTCCGGCCGAATCACAAAGCAACATCTGCCCCATCGGAATTCCCGGTTCTTTTTGGCCGTCTCGCTCTGGGGCGGGGTGAATCCCAAAGGGTGAGCGTTCGAGGGGCTGCCGATGCGGGACCGATCCAGCCTGTCCCAAAAAGAAAGGGTCACGTCAGAGCGACGTGACCCCGAGGAGCCTTGCGGCAGCGATTGCGACCGGCTTATTTCCGTTGCCGCAACAAACCGAGCGACAACAGGAGGCCGAACCCAAGCAGAGACGCACTGCCGGGTTCCGGGACCAAGGCAACGGAAGCGGAACCGAGGGTAGAAACGGTGGCGGGGTTCGCGTTGGGACCCACGAGCATGAAACCGTATTGGGCGATGTTCCCGGCGCCAATGGCTCGAGTGACGTTGAAGGTGGAGCCGGCAACCAAGGGCTGGAAATCCCAACCGATCCAGCTCCAACCGGGGCCGAATTCCTTGATGAATGCCTGGGCGTAGTAACCGGGCGCCAAAGTGTAGCTCAAGGTGTAACCGGAGAAGGAGAGCGTGTTTCCGCCCAGCGACAATTCCTCGACGTAAACATTCGCTTCCATCCGCTTGTTGCCGGACCCGTCCGGATTCACCCAATACGGATCAGCCGGGTTATAAGTACTCACGTTCGGGCTGAGAGTGAGCGCAGTGGAGGAGAACACCGCAGGCAGATCCCCCAGCGCCCAAGGGCTGCCCCACAAATAGCTTCCCCCCAGGTCATAGACGTTCATATAGCCGTACCACGTCTTGGCAGGGTCAACCCCGACGGAGATATCCGATTTGACCTGAACCGTTCCAGCCAGCAGGACGCAAACGGTCAACGCTGTGAGGGTGAATGATTTAAGCAAAGTTTTCATGGTTGCGATAGTCTTTCCGGATACTGAGTTTGTAAGGGCTTTCTATCAGGAAAGTGGTTTAGTGTCAAGGACAATGTTGACTGAATTTGAGCGGAAACGCAGCGGGGGATTGCGATAATGACGGCCCTCCGCCTGCGCTGTGCGCGGTGGAGGGCTTTATGAAACAATGTCTTACAGCGTGCGAACCGCGTAAAACCGCGGGCCGGGTCCGAGCGGGTCAGTGACAGTTGCCTGGCCCGAGAGATCGCCGGTCACGGTTTGGAGCACCTGCCAGGTGGCGTCTTCGAGATGATTCTTGTAAAGCACCTCGTAATTGACCCCGATCTGCGTGGGGAAAGACAAAAGGGCCGAGCTGCCGGTCAGCGAGAGGGAGAGCGAGACCGGCAGTTTGAGAAAGAGGCTCATGTTGTCGTACCAGACGGAGCCACCGCCGGAGATGGTGTGGTAAGTGACCTGGAAACGAACCCGGGCGGTGCCCGGCGGAGCCACCAGGTAATTGGTTTGGCCCACCACCGAGTAATCGCTCCAGAAGGCGATGATGTTGGTCGCGCGGAGGTTGACCCACACGTTGGTGGGGAAGGCGGCGGTAACGTAATCAGATTTGTAGAGGCCGATCATGTTGCCCGCCTCGTTTTGGAACTGAACTTCCAGCCACGCTTCGTTTCCGCCCGTCAGTGGGTCCTGACCCGCCATGAGGAACCAGCCCTCGCCGGTGAAGATCTGGCCGGGGGTGGCGGCGACATCCTGATAGAGGCCGTTCCAAGTGCCGGAGTTGTAGGTTTGGCTCACATAAAGGC
>ERZ795052.1483-NODE-1483-length-31620-cov-13.237858_pt1 | contig 31620 bp, 30 predicted proteins | sample MGYA00375136_ERZ795052 | MGnify/ENA primary metagenome ERZ795052 (study PRJEB30181, sample SAMN05720156) | activated sludge metagenome | isolation source: Anaerobic digester | place: Japan | collected 2015-05-26 ... | reverse complement strand
AGATGAAACGAGATCTTTTAGAAAGAATTGACCTTTATCTCATCAATGAGAAACTATGGTCGGGTGAAGTGGCAACAAAATGGGAACCACCGGAGGGCCTTTTTACTTCAAGTGCAGAGAATATAGCGAAGGTTCTTCATTCACAGAGCAATGACTTGAAACAGGCCATGTCACGGCTTAATTTTTATATTAACAGGGCGGGTGATAAGCTTTCAAGTGCTAGAAGACGCACTCTTGAGGATGCCAAAGAGCTTTTGAGGAAGAAATTCGGTGTAAAAAAGAAAGAAGAGGAGAAGTAATATGGGAGAATTAATAAGAAATCAAATTTTAACAGAGGGTGGATTTCCCATAGTAAGATTAAAACAGATAGCGCCCAATTTCACAAGGATAAATATCGGTGAAACAGTTCTATATTTTTCATATGAAACCCTTGTTGCCTTTGAAGTAGATGGTAGAATATATGCCACACAAGAAAAATACAGTAGAACAACATCGAAACATATCAATCTGTTAAATGTAGATGAGTATATACCAGCAGAAGAGTGGGAACAATTCACAAAGAAGAAACTGGGTAATTTGGTGAAGTAATAATATGCCGAAGCCAAGAGAGGGAGAAGGAAAACAGGAATATCTTTCACGTTGTATTCCGATATTGAAGGGAGAAGGATACGACCAAGATCAAGCAGTTGCCATCTGTTATTCAATGTGGAGACAGAATACCGGAAAGAATGAAAATATAGATCAGATAATTGACAAATATCTTGTCAATGAGCATTTTATGTTAAAACCATCAGGACATAGAAGGCCATCTCAATTAAGCACTTCCACCAATATGAAATGTATGGAATGTGGTAAAAGATTCAAAAAGAAAATTGGGAAAAGCACTTATGAGGTGAAATGCCCCAAGTGTGGAGGATACGATACGGAACCAGAATAATGAAACTGAAAAATTATTTAATAAAAGCCGAAGATGAACTCAAAATGAAACTTATAGATTTTTTCAAAAAGAATCCAAATCCATCGGACAGTAAAGTTCATACTTTTGCAGATGAGCTTGGAATTGAGCACGACAAAGTAGAAGCAGCTATATATGCACTTCTAACATCTTACATAAAGGATTTAAAGGGGGAGAAATGAGTAAAGATAGGAAAAATTCAAGACAATTAAATGAGGAGTTGATTAGTCAAGTCCTGATGAGTAAATCGTGGTGGGAAAAATCACCCTTTTTGAAGGAAGAATACAAGAAAGTGAAGAAGCCTCACTTTACAACTGAACAGGCCAAAGAAATTGGTGAAAAACTTGGTATTGATTGGAAGAAATCTGAATTTGATGTTGAGCAATTTCGCATGGGAATGGATGTAGAGCTTGAACACGGTAATATAAATCAGCATACAAATGTAACTAATGATGATACAATCAACACAGCAAAGATTGCCCTTGCTCACTTGAATGAAATATCCAATTATTATACTCTTCTCGATGAGATGGAGAAGAAGGGGAAAGAAACTAAAAATCCGATAGTATAAAAATGAGATTAGAAAAATTTCTGAAAGAAGATGATATTCAAACCATAAATGCCAGACAAAGGCTAAAGAAACAAATACAGGATATAGAAAAACAGATTAGAAATACAGAAAATAAAGAAACAAAAGAATCTTTGAGAAAAAGAAAAGAAGCATTACAGAAATCATTGGAAAGGTATAGAGAATCACAAAGGGTCTGATATTGTTTATTAAACATCACTTTACAGATAATACAAGGACATTTCAACCTAAATTTCCAGAGAAATACAAGGGGAAATGGCCAATACTTGTAAGAAGCGAATGGGAAAGGAAATTCGCACAATGGTGCGATGTAAACCCAAGTGTCATAACTTGGGCATCCGAAGCGGTTGAGATACCCTATTTTGATCCTATAAACAAGAAGAGCAGGAGATATTATCCAGATTTTATGTTGAGAGTTCTGGATAAGAATAAAAAGGAAGTTGTTTATGTGGTTGAGATTAAACCATACAGGGAAACAGTTCCTCCTAAGCAGAAGGGTAATAAGTCTGCAAAGACAAGAATATATGAGCAGATAACATATTCAAGAAATCAGGCGAAGTGGACAGCAGCCACAGAGTTTTGTAAAAAGAGAGGTTACGAGTTCAAGATTTTTACAGAGAAGGAATTATTTGGTAGATAAAAATGCCAGAAATTAATAAAGTATTCAGCGTAAGAGAAGGAAGGGTATCATTCAAGTCTGGTCATGTTTATAGGTTCAAATATCTGAATTATGAGAATGATCCGGAACCAACTATAATCTGTATTAATGCAATCCGTGGTATTCATCCAAAAACAAGAAGGATGCATAATTATATTCAGGGAATTAATTTTACATATATTCCCAGAAGCCAGAGAAAGGTATTTGCAAAAGTATGGAAAGAGACATTGGATAGGAACAAGGGGCACACATTGTTGACTTGGAAGCTGATAAAGAGAAAATGGCCTTGGATGAAACAGGCAATAAGAAGATACATTCTTGGTGCAGGCTATATTCGTAATCCAAAGGAGTTTCTTGGTGATGAAATGGAAATCGCTATCGTCGGTACTTGGAGAAAGGATTTTTCAAAAAGAATGACAAGAGCGAGAGAAAAGGGAATGAAATATCTTGAAGCTGAACAAAGAAAGTTTGGTTTATAACGGAGGATAAAAGATGGAAAGAGATTTGACAATGACAGGAATATACGGGCCAACCGTGAGAATGGTATCATCCGATACTGCACAATCTTTTCCTGCTAATGTATTGGCTAATACGGACGGTGAACCGTCCGATTCTGTTATTATTACTTGTGAATCAAATGATATAAGGATAGGATGGATGACAACGCCGACACAGGGTGCATCTGGTGTTGGACATTTATTGTCAAGCGGTGATACCTTCAGAATTGTTGGTCGCGATAATATTTTGAGGTTTAAATTTATTAGCGCGGTAAATGGTATTCATGGAGTTCTTCAAATAACACCAGAATATTAATTGGAGGATATGAAAAATGAATTTTATTACACCGTTTGGTAAAGGTGGAGCCAGTGGAACATCCGGAACATCCGGAACATCCGGAACATCAGGTGTGGGGCCGGTTGCAAGTGATACACAGGTTTTGTTTATGGACGGAACATCTGTTAGTGGAGATGCCGGCCTTATATTTGATAAAACATATGAGCTTCTTACTGTTTCCAATCTTAATGTTACTGAATTTATTGCTGTTTCTGGTGGAGCCGGTGAGATATTTTTTAATGATGCTGGTGTTATTGGTGGAAGTGACAGTTTTAAATTTGATTCTTCAACAGGAAAACTTACCCTTTCATCAATATCCGATACCCAATTTATCTTCAGTAACGATGGTGTGATTGAGGGAACAGACCTTCTTACTACACCGGAATATACATCAGATTATTCATTGGGGGAAAGATATTTAAGAGCGTATAAGCTTGTGGATATAGGTAGAGACGGAACAACAGTTGATGGATGGAATTATAATTCTGCATTTGCAAGTATTACATCTATCAATGTTCCAAAAACAAGCTTTCATTACAACGGCCCGTCCGTAATGGGAACATACAACAATGTTAGTATTGAAGAATCTTCATCTTCATTTATATCGCGAGTTATTGGTAACTATACATATGTTAGAAATAACAAAGATGTTGCAACATCTTATGCAGCCAATTATGTTGTATCAAATACTAATACTCTCGATGGTAAGACTGTTACTGTGAACGGTGTTGTCTATACATTCAGGAACACTATATCAGTGGACGGTGATGTTCAAGTCGGTGCATCTATTTCTGAGTCCATGCAGAACCTTCTTGATGCAATAAATCATACCGGAACCCCGGGCGTTCAATATATCAAATCCGCAGCAAATCCAGATGTTGAGGCTTTGAATCTATACAACTCTACATCACCAGAAAGAACATATCTCCATCTTCAAGCCCGTGTTGCTGGTCTTGGTGGTGGATCTCTCACATTGACGACTTCCGGTCCAGGACTCGGCAGGGGTAACTCTACATTTTATTTCTATTTTATTATGGAAATTAGTGGAACTTCTGGATTTGCAGAAGATCACGGTGATTATCCAATTGGATTTATAACTGGGGGTAATTTTCAAGCTTATAGGAATAATTATTATATAGACACCCCATCACAAAGAGCAACACAAGTGTCTGGAATATTAGCTTCTGCATCAACTGATGCCTTATCTGATACCGTACCAACCACGTTAGTAGTCGGTGGCCGGTTTGAGGCCCATTGTCTGGGTGGTTATGTAACTGACTTGATTGGTGTGGATGTTTATAGTGTAGATGTATTCTATGATGGGGCGATGTTTTATGGAAAAGCCGATAATGTTTATGGTATCAGAATCAATCAATTTGGAGCATCATACGGAACGCCACCCATTGTCAACAGTTATGGTTTGTATATTTCGGATGGCTCTGAAACTACGGTGAGTGGGGTAAACTACAATTTTTATTCTGCCGGAGCAACAGCATTAAATTATTTTGAAGGTATTCTAACGGTTGCCGGTGGAACGAATTTCAACAAGACTTCGGATGATGATGTCGGTTACATAACGACTTACACAAAGTCCCGTGGTGCCGCCGGTCAGGATGGAGATGATATCGGTACTATCTCATTCAAATCCTACAACGATGCCGGGACGCCGGAGTTGATTGAATATGCTCGGATTCTATCGGATATTGCTGACTCAAGTGATGCGAGTGAAAGAGGAAGAGTTACATTTACTGTTCGTTGTATGGGAGATACCACAAGAGATCCTCTTGTTATTTGCCAACCAGCGATCTCAGGTGCAACCGGATTAGTCACTATAAACGCAGTAGGTTTTATTAATAATAATGCTATGTATATAAACGCTGCTGGGGCCGCGAATGGGATATGGGCTGATGCGTCCCAGTGTTTCTGTGCCAAGCCTTCACAGAGCGGCTGTATTGGGTTTATCGCTGATGACAGAACAGCTAGTGGTGGAACAGCATTACAAATAATAGCTGTAAATTCATCTGGAAATGTCTATCCAATGATTGAATATAGAGGCTATACTAATCTCTCAGGAAACTTTATCCATTTTGATGTAGCTTATGAAAACTACGATGTTAATTTTACAGGTAACTTTATCCTATGGGAAAAATATACCACTGAATATTTTAAGATTGATCAATATGTAGATTTCTCTATCTGGCGCAGAACTGCAGACGCCGTTGGTCACACTACAACATTCATAAAGACTCGCGCAGCAGCAGGTCAGGACGGTGATGACATTGCCACCTTCTCATTCAAGTCATACAACGATGCCGGAACACCAGAGCTGATTGAATATGCTCGGATTGTGGCTGAGATAAATGATGCATCAGACGGAACGGAAGATGGACAACTTACTTTTTACAGTATGGACGCAGGTACATTAATAGATACTTTCCGTATATTCTCTGGTCGTTCACTAATGTACAGGGATGATATCGCTCTTGGTGGTGGTTCAGGATATACACAATTAGGTATAGATTTAATCGCAGCCACTTCCTCTGGTAATGAGGGTTTCACCGGCTTTAATGTACAGGCCTCTTTAGATACGGCTGTCGCTCATAACTGTTCTGTCATCGGCGCCTCTGTTACTGCAAATAATATGTCTTCAGTTGTCCAGACAGATGTTACTTCCATTTATCTGAGTGCTTTGGATGTTAGTGAAGCGACAGGAGGGTGTACCAAGCTTGTTGGTGCGAAACTATTTCTTATGGCAATGGGAGAGGGGGCCGTAGATGATGCTATCGGCATAGAGGTGAATCCTGTCATTTTACCTGCTGGTTCGGTTGATACCGTTAGTTCTATTAAGATTGTAGCGCCCACGCTTACCGGAACAGTAACGGATTTATACGGCATATATGTTGAAGACCAAACTGCAACCGTTTCAGGAGTAAATGCTAATATCTATTCCGCTGGTATAACATCTCTTAATGTGTTTGAAGGTACTATTCGTTCATATAGGTCTGTGAATGATGCAACTGCAAACATTCTTGAGTTCAGAAAAACCAGAGGTTCTGCAGCCGGTGTCATCGGTGATGAAATTGGTGTAATTTCATTCTGGTCTAATAATAGTGCATCATCACTTGTTGAATATGTAAACCTTACAGCAAAAATTGCCGATGAAACTGACAACGAGGAATGTGGTCTTATTACATATAGCGCAATGATAAGCGGTAGTGGATATGAGGGAAATCTTCCGATGGTCTACACAAAAGAAACAGGGGGAGATTTGACAGATGCATTTGAAGGTATGATAGTTATAAATACTAATGATAATACATTAAAAATGTATGCAAAGGGGGCGTGGAGACAACTCGCCACTTGGTAATAATTTCATAAATACATATAATAACAAACTGTAGGGGGTTTTTTTTATGATTATTAAAAATTTGGTGTTGGAAGCATTGACGAGGACAGATATACTTTCTAAACTTTTGAACTCGAAAGACCTTCCTGTAAGGAGTTCTTTTCAACTTGGAAAACTTGTTAAATTGTTATCGGATGCTATTAAAGATTATACTGATGCGAAACAGAAGCTTCTTGAGAAGTACGCTGAAAGGGATGAAGCCGGTAAATTGAAGGTGGAAAACAATCAATACATAGTTTCATCGGAGAACATTTTACAGTTCAATTCCGATTTGACCGAATTGCTGGAAATTGATATTGATTTACCGATGGATAAAGTCAAAATTAATCTTGACAATATTCCAACGGGCCTCATCTCTCCTGTAGATTTCCCATTTTTGGAAAATTTCATAGAGTTTGAGGAATGAGCCAAAGTTATATAACAGTAAATCAAAACGAAACAAGGGCCATAGAATTACTGATACGGGATCAGAATGATGATCCCGTATATCCAGATTCTGCGTATGCAAGAGTTGTGGATGCTTATACAGATATTCCTGTAGTGTCAGAGATGGTTGCTATGGTGGATGGTAATAAAATATACTTTTTACTTACTCCCGTTGTAACTGCAGAGCCTGGTATGTATGATGTTATTTGGAGAATTGTAAAAACAGAGACAAGTATTTATACTTTTTACCATAAGACGAGGGTAACGGTAAATGAGTTATGATTTTTTATATACATTTGAGAATGTCTCTTTGACATTGAATTTTGAAATACGAAGTTTCGATGGGTCTCATCCAATGTATCAGGTATTGATAGATTTTATTGAGGCACAGGAAATCGGAGATATATTCTAATGGTGGTTTATAAGGCAAAGAATACTATAACCGGAAATTTTTATATAGGTAAAACTTCTCTTACCCTTGAAACCCGTGAAAAGTTGAGACAAAAAAATGAAAGAATATTGGGAACGAAAAAGAGGAAATAAGGAATGCGTTACCATTTTATAGGACGTAGTCGTGATAGTTACGGTAATACATTACAGGGCGTTGATATTTATGTATATTTAGCCGGAACTACAACGGCTGCCAAAGTCTATACCGCTATGACAGGCGGTACTGCAATATCTATTGCCCCACAAGTCGAATCTGACGCTAATGGACTTTTCAGTTTTTATGTAGATGATGGTGATTATGATACTACTCAAAAATTTGATATAGTTGTTGGTGCCACAAGATATGAAAATATCGACATTTACAGGAGAGGTATTGATGGTTCTTCTGGAACATCTGGCACTTCAGGAACAAGTGGTGAAACAGGCCCTATAGGTCCGCAGGGAACTGGTGGAAGTTCTGGTACATCAGGAACATCCGGTTCATCAGGTACATCAGGAGAAACTATATTTCCCGGTGGTTACTTACATACACAATCATTAGCATCTTCTGCTTGGTCTATAACTCATAATCTCGGAGAGAAGTATGTTGTTGTCGAGGTTTCCGATGAGGATGATCTTTCCGTCATTCCTTCGGAGATACTATATGTAGATGCAAATAATCTGGTAATTATATTCCCATCAGATGTCGCCGGACAGGCAAAGATTGTTGCAGGAACTGGAACGAGTGGCACAAGTGGTGAAGATGGAACATCAGGTACCTCTGGTTCAAGTGGAACGAGCGGAAGCTCAGGTACAAGTGGTATTGACGGAACATCTGGTACTTCAGGTACATCAGGAGAAACTACATTTCCCGGTGGATATCTTCACACACAATCTGTACCCTCTTCTGCTTGGTCTGTAACCCATAATCTTGGAGAAAAGTATGTTGTTGTTGAAGTTGCCGACGATGATGATTTGTATATCATTCCTTCAGATATTCTTTTTGTAGATTCGAACAACCTGCTTATTACATTCTCTGAAGCAATATCAGGCCACGCAAGAATTATTGCCGGTACTGGAACATCAGGAATTTCTGCAATAGGTGGTGCATTTACTTACACCCAATCAGTACCATCTACAGCATGGTCTGTAACTCACGGCCTCGGTGTTCAACCAATTGCTGTGGCGGTAATGAACGGTGACGGATATGGTATTGAACCAGGCGATATTCTCTATGTTGATGATAACAATGTAATATTGACATTTGATCTTCCTATTTCTGGAAGCGCAACATTCGTAAGTGGTGGTGGTGCAGTAGGAACATCGGGGACTTCAGGTATTTCTGGAACAAGTGGAACTTCAGGAACTTCTGGTTCAAGTGGGAGCTCTGGTTCTTCAGGTTCATCGGGAACTTCTGGAACAAGTGGGACCTCCGGTTCTTCTGGAACGGCCGGTACTTCAGGTGTGGATGGTGTATTTGGTGGACCAAGCGCTCTTTACAAATTCAACAATACATCAACAGATGTTGATGTTGATCCTGGTTTAGGAAAAATCTTATTTAATAATACATCATTTAGTTCTGTAACCCGTATCAATGTGAATCATTATGATGATGGTGGTGCCTATCTTTATAACTGGCTCGACATATTCACATTGACAAACAATAATTCTCTTATAAAGATTTTCAATGAGACAGATCCAACCAAGTTTGTTATTTACAGAATTACAGGTCTCACGAATCGAAGTGGATATAAAACATTTTGGGTATCATATCTTTCATCGAATGGTACAATCTTTAATAATGGAACAAATATAGTTCTAACAGTAAGTCTTATCGGTTCATCGGGTTCAAGTGGAACTTCTGGAACATCAGGAACAGCAGGAACATCCGGCACCTCTGGTTCAAGTGGAACTTCTGGAACTTCTGGAAGTAGTGGCACAAGTGGAACTTCCGGAACTTCGGGTACATCGGGAACAGCGGGAACATCTGGAAGTAGTGGAACATCTGGAAGCTCTGGATCAAGTGGAACATCTGGAAGTAGTGGAACATCGGGTTCAAGTGGTTCATCGGGTTCAAGTGGAACTTCTGGATGGGGAACATCTGGAACTTCCGGAACAAGTGGTATAGATGGTACTTCAGGCATTTCTGGCACTTCTGGAACTTCAGGTTCAAGTGGAACATCTGGAACATCTGGAACTTCAGGTTCAAGTGGAACATCTGGAACATCAGGAACATCAGGAACCTCTGGAACTTCTGGCACATCAGGCACATCAGGCATTGATGGAACATCTGGCACATCGGGCATTGATGGTACAAGTGGAAGCTCTGGAACATCGGGCACATCAGGATTTTCTGGCATTGATGGCACTTCTGGTACAAGCGGGGAAGATGGCACATCGGGCACTTCCGGAACAAGTGGTTCAAGTGGAACTTCTGGTTTCTCAGCAGCATGGGGTGTACCATACAGATTTGATACAGACACAACTGATACTGATCCTAATATCGGACATTTGAAATTCAATAGTACGATATTTTCATCTGTCACAAGAATTTACATTGACCTGATGGATAGATATGGCCAGATTTTGACCCCTTGGATTGATTTGATGGATGATAGCACATCATTGTGGTCAAAGGGTTATCTCAAAATTTGGAGGGATCACGATGAAACTGATTATGCGTTCTTTGAAATAAATGGAACAACTGATATTGACCCACAATATAGAAAACTTCATGTTGGATTGATTGCTGCAAGTTCAACGGAGGTATCAGGTGCATTTTTGGAAGATGATGATCTTCAGATTGGTTTCGTTCCAACGGGTGATGCAGGTACATCAGGAACATCAGGACTTGCTGGTCTTGGTGCAAATGCACATCTCTACTGGTTTGATAATGACATAACGGATAGCGATCCACCATCCGGTCATCTAAAACTTAATAATGCCGATCCAACACTCGCAACATACATTTATGTTGATGTTTTGAATAGATTTGGTACTGATGTTGAGGCTTGGTTGGCAAGTCTTGTTGACAGTAATGCTGTCAGAATAATGAATCAGAATAGCGTGGAAATTTTCCATGATTATTTACTCTTGAGTGCACCAACTTCTGGAGCCGGTTATTATAAACTCAATGTCGGGTATCTTGTTGGAAATGGAACATTGAATGATGAGGATGAAATTGTTCTTGGTATCGGTAATAGAGGACAAACAGGAACAAGCGGAACATCGGGAACATCGGGAACATCAGGAACGAGTGGAAGAGGATATCTCCATGTTCAATCAACACCCGCATCTACTTGGTCTATAAACCATATTTTGAATTGCCGTTATTGTGTTGTTGAAGTTACTGATGAGAATGCGTATTCGATAATCCCCGACACTATAAAATTTGACGATGAGAATAATCTCACAATTACATTCTCTGAGGCCGTTTCTGGAAGAGCATTTATTTCTTCCGGTGGTGGTCTGGTTGTCGGAGAACTGGTATACACTTTCTCCGTTCCTGTAACTGCATGGGATATTACACATAACCTTGGAGTAAAATATGTCAATGTTCAATGTGTGGATGGTGATGATTATTACATTGAACCACAAAGTATATGGTTTATTGATGATAATAATATTCAGATAACATTCTCTGAGGCAGTATCCGGTTCTGTGTCCATTGTCGGCGGTGTGGGAACAATCGGAACATACGGTAGTTCTGGAACCTCTGGTTCAAGTGGAACAAGTGGAACGGGCGGAACGGTAACACCATCGGGAGTTATTCTCCCATATGTGGGAGCAACTGCACCATCTGGTTGGCTTCTTTCTGATGGAAAAACTATTGGTAATGGTTCTTCCGGTGCTACTGGTTTGGCAAGTGCAGATGCACAGACATTGTTCGAACTGTTATGGAACTCAACCACGAATGTTGAACTTCCTATTCAGAACAGTTCCGGTGTTGTAACTACAAGAGGGGCAACAGCCGCCGCAGATTTTGCTGCAAACAAGAGACTACCACTTCCTGACCTGAGAGGTAGAATACCGCTCGGTAAGGACAATATGGGAGGAACATCCGCAAACAGAGTGACGGATGCAGCCGCAGATTTGGTTGCTGGTTCCGGTGGAACAGAGACACATACATTGACAACAAATGAAATGCCAAGTCATACCCATACATATAATCAACCATTGTGGTCTGGCTTCAATTCACAGATCGGAGGCGGTGTAAACCAATATGTTGGATATTCCTCAAACACAGGGGCAACTGGTGGTGGTGCAGGTCACGCAAACGTGCAACCATATATTACGATGAATTATATCATCAAGATTTGATAGGTAAAATATGAGAACATACGGATTTACGGGAAAAGGTAAAGTTATATTACAGAAAGTGGACACAATGCCTCCTTGGACGGTGAGTGACGAAGGTAGATTGGTCTATGATGATACTGCTAACATCCTTTATGTAGGTGGTTCATCAGGATGGATTGCAACCGGAGGGGGAAGTGGTTCGTCCGGAACATCCGGAACATCCGGAACGGGAGCTGGAACATCGGGGTCATCGGGTACAAGTGGTACATCCGGAGATACAATTCTTTCCGGATACAGAAGGTTGAATGGCAATTATACAGTAATTCACGCATCGGGAAACACTACTGACCTTGATGCGATTACTGCGACAAAGGAAACAGATGGAAGTACATTGAAACTGACTTTGAATAAGCCAACAACCGTAACATACTTCAGTATAAAACATATGTGGGATTCTACGGAAACTACCGGAATATCAACTGTCAGGGTTATTATTCCGGAACCGAATGGAGCAACGGACTTGATGTTGTCTGCAAGGCCGGTTATGTATAGATTGAATTCAATTCATGGTGTGGCTGCAACTGGTGGTACAATTGTGAACAGTAGTGGAAACTTACAAATAACTATGACGGGGTATACATCAGGGCAGGATTTTGGATTCGTGATTATATTTTAAAAGATGGCATTACCAGTATTCAATGCAAGATTTACACCAACATTATCCACATCGACAGCATCAGCTGGGTATTATGACGTTACTGCCGACATATTCGATGGAAACGGTCAATTCTCAGCATACGATGTTCTGATAGGTGATATCGTTTATCTTGACACTTATAATAGTGTCACAGCACCCTACACAATTTCCAGATATTCAGTAGTTGCGATTGATGAAGTCGTAGAGCCCGGTACATCTATAACTCTCACCTTGATGTATGATGATGATGGTACTGCGGTTGACCCAACTGAAGTTATCGGCATCTATGGATTTATATGTAGACCCGATGCAGAGACAGACTTTGCATGGATTTCCGGTTCTGAGGTAAATGAACTTCCAATATACCTTGTTCAATATGCGATGGACAAGGAATTGTGGACAAAATATGGGGAGCCGGGAACATCGGGATCATCAGGAACCTCGGGCAGCTCCGGCACATCCGGTTTATCCGGATCATCTGGAACCTCCGGTTCATCCGGAACATCAGGTGTTGACGGAACTTTTTACGGCTCAAGTGGAACATCGGGAACCAGCGGAAGTTCCGGAACCTCCGGTTCATCAGGCACATCAGGTTCAAGCGGCACAAGTGGAGCAGATGGAACGAGTGGAAGTTCCGGCACCGCCGGCACTTCAGGACTCTCCGGCTCCTCTGGAACATCCGGAACGAGTGGTCGATCAGGAACGAGTGGATCAAGCGGAACCAGCGGTATAAGTGGAACATCTGGAACCTCCGGTTCAAGTGGCACTTCGGGCTCAAGTGGAAGTTCAGGCTCAAGTGGAACATCCGGAACATCAGGAAGTTCGGGAACATCGGGGTCGAGTGGAACAAGTGGAAGTTCCGGAACATCTGGAACATCAGGAAGTTCGGGAACAAGTGGTAGTTCGGGAACATCAGGAAGTTCCGGAACATCGGGATCATCAGGAACCTCGGGCAGCTCCGGCACATCCGGTTTATCCGGATCATCTGGAACCTCCGGTTCATCCGGAACATCAGGTGTTGACGGAACTTTTTACGGCTCAAGTGGAACATCGGGAACCAGCGGAAGTTCCGGAACCTCCGGTTCATCAGGCACATCAGGTTCAAGCGGCACAAGTGGAGCAGATGGAACGAGTGGAAGTTCCGGCACCGCCGGCACTTCAGGACTCTCCGGCTCCTCTGGAACATCCGGAACGAGTGGTCGATCAGGAACGAGTGGATCAAGCGGAACCAGCGGTATAAGTGGAACATCTGGAACCTCCGGTTCAAGTGGCACTTCGGGCTCAAGTGGAAGTTCAGGCTCAAGTGGAACATCCGGAACATCAGGAAGTTCGGGAACATCGGGGTCGAGTGGAACAAGTGGAAGTTCCGGAACATCTGGAACATCAGGAAGTTCGGGAACAAGTGGTAGTTCGGGAACATCAGGAAGTTCCGGAACATCGGGATCATCAGGAACATCAGGAAGTTCCGGAACATCGGGATCATCAGGAACATCAGGAACCTCCGGAAGTTCAGGCACATCGGGTTCATCGGGTTCATCCGGTAATACTTGGGATAGTGGAAGTGGAGCTCCGACTGACCCTGCTAATGAGGGAGATTATTATCTTGATACTGATACGGGTAATATTTACCAATATCAGATGGTTTATACTCCCGTCTATACAACTCTCAATCCAAGTGATAAACACGCAAATATAACATTATCAGGTGGTAATAATACAGCATCTTCTGCCACAGCACCGGATACTTGGTATAGTGTTCGTTCAATACTTTCCAAAACATCCGGAAAATACTATTGGGAAATGTCCGTTACCGATGGTGGTGCAGAATCATATATTCTGATAGGTGTCGCAGATAATGCAACAATGACAACATCCAACTATTTTGGTCAAACAGCGGATAGTTGGGGATACCACGGTAGAGCATCTGTAGCACAGGGATTGTATTATCATAGTGCAAGTTCAAGTCGCGCAAGCACGACATTCACAGATGGTGATGTTGTAATGGTTGCACTTGATATTGATGCTGGTAGAATATGGTATGGTAAAAATGGAACTTGGAATGAATCCGGTAATCCAGCGACAAATACAAATCCGTCACAGTCAGGTCTTGATGCTGCGGAATACTTTGCCGGTGTGTCTATACAGGGAACATCTTCCATAACATTCAATTTTGGGGCTTCGGCATTTACCTATAGTGTTCCATCTGGATTTACTTCCGGAATCTATACAACAAGCGGTGCTCTCACTTGGGTATTGATTGAAAACATAGTTGGTTCATCTGGATCGTCAGGCACATCAGGTTCAAGCGGAACCTCCGGTTCAAGTGGTACTTCCGGAGTTGGTGGTGGACTTGATGTAATGTGGCTTCCAGCAGGCGCAATGATTGAACCGATCACGGCTCCCGGTGCAATAAATAGAAAAGAATATACTTCAAATGATAATGCAATAGACAGAGTAGAGTATCCAAATAATATTGATCTATATAATGACTTTACCATAGTTATGCCGGAAACTTGGGATCGTGGAACGGTAAAGGCAAAATTTTACTGGACATATGATGAAGCCCCAGCTTCAGGAACAACAGTTGTCTGGATTATCAAGGCGGTTGCAGTAAGTAACGGTGATGCACTTGATGTTGCGTATAGTTCTCCTGTTTCAGCAGCTGATGAAATTCTTGATATTGGCGACCTTCATATCTCTCCAGCAACAGATTCACTCACAATAGCCGGTACCCCCGCCCTTGGGGATGTTGTAATGTTCAAGGTTGGTAGATATACGAGTGATAGTAATGATGATCTTGATGGAATAGTTTATTTGATAGGTGTCTTGATACAATACAATAACGACCAGACACCTTCACCTTGGTAAAATGAAGATAAGATATAGAAATGGAGCAAGAAGAAACATAAGTGTGTCCTATGTGAATTGCGCGGCCGAGGGCCAGGGTTTTGCTATTATAAATTCAGGTCAACTATGGTTATGGGGGAGGAACGATTTTGGTCAGTTGGGTAATAATACGGCTTTTGGTTCCATGATGATAGTTGCAAAACCAATTCAACTCAGTCCGAATAGCATAGGTAATCTGATTTGTGACTATATGTGTGGATATAATTTCCACACAATTACCAGAAGAACATCTGATGGAACTGGTTGGGGATGGGGTTCAAACTATTATGGACAACTTGGTGCCAATAGCAATCCTGTATATGCTCCTACCTCTGTAAGGGGAGGGATATCGTTTACTTTTATTGCGGGGTGTTCTGGACATTCTGTTGGTATTAATGGTGCAAATGGTACAGCATGGGCATGGGGGTACAATTCTTACGGACAACTCGGATGTAATAACAGAACAAATTATTCTTCTCCCATATCAGTAGTTGGTGAAAAATCTTGGGCGAAGATTTTTTGTCAGGCAAATCAAACGATAGCGATAGATACGGATGGGAAATGTTATAGTTGGGGTCAAAATAATTATGGGCAACTTGGAGATGGTACCACAATGAGCAAATCATCTCCCGTATCTGTAGTTGGTGATCATTTATTTACACAATTATGTGGTAACGATGATCATGTTCATGGACTCGAAGGAGCAAATGGTACTGTTTGGAGTTGGGGTCAGAACATCAGTAATGCGGCTCTTGGTATATCAGCATCCGCTCATAGGTCAACTCCTACATCAGTAGTCGGTGGTCATTCCTTTATTCAGATTACATGCAACGGATCAGGTGCTGCTGGTTTGAAAGAAGATGGTACAGTATGGGCTTGGGGGCAGAATTCTATGGGAGAAGTGGGGGATAATACACGCACCACAAGATCATCACCCGTATCGGTTGTTGGTGATCATTCCTTCATTTCTATTGCTGGTGGATGTAGTGTCCTTAGTACAAATAGTTACTATCTTGCACTTAAAGCTGATGGTACTTTATGGGGTTGGGGGTTTGCTGGTGATTTGCAATTTGGTCCTTCGGCACTCAGTTTTTCATCTCCTGTTTGCATACCGTACTTTGGTGGTGATAGAAAAATTGTGAGAATGACTACCGGAGATCAACATTATCATTGTGTCGATACAAATGGTAGATGGTGGGGTATGGGTCGTTGGTCGCAGACGAGGTATGATCAAAATAGGGTTGCCGCTGTAAGTATGCCAAGACAGACAAATAGGCCAATGAGGGTATCTATTTCTTTAAAAATTGTTTCTGGTAATGTAGCAAGAAGCACAGCTGTTGCAATTGCAAATGATGGCTCTGCTTGGTCTTGGGGAAGTAATCAATATGGTGAACTTGGTATCGGGACAACTATAAGTAAATCATCTCCATCATCTATTCTTGGTGGTAAATCATTTTCTAAAATATATAATGCCTCACAAAGTATGATTGGTATTGATGGTTCTGACGGTTCTGCTTGGTCTTGGGGATATAATAATTATGGTCAACTCGGAGATAATTCAAAAACTAATAGATCATCTCCTGTTTCTGTAGTCGGCTCTATAAGTTTTAAAGATGTAGTTATTGATGCTACTTGTAGTCTTGGTATCAAAGGTGACGATGGAACTTGCTGGTCTTGGGGATATAATAGTTATGGTCAACTCGGAGATAATACAACTACAGATAGATCGTCCCCTGTTTCAGTTGTGGGTGGAAGGTCGGCTATACAGATTGCGATGAATCACAATTCTGGGTCATTTCTTATTAATGGTGCTGATGGGACAGTATGGGCTTGGGGGCAGAATACAGGCGCAGCAACCGGTTTTCTTGGAATAAGTATCGCAGGAAACCAGTCTACTCCTCGATCTGTTGCTGGTGGCCATACTTTTAAAAGTATATGTGCAGGCGATGGGCATTGTTTGGCATTAAAAGATGATGGAACTTGCTGGTCTTGGGGTCTGAATAGTTATGGGCAACTTGGTGATAATAGTATAACAAGTCGGTCATATCCTGTATCAGTTAGGGGTGACCATTCGTTTGTTTCTATTCGGGCAAATTCGCAAGTATCAATGGGAATAAAATCTGATGGATCAATATGGGTATGGGGAGGAGACTATACATATAATCAATTGTTTATGAACAAATATGAAGCCGGAGGAACATTTGGATACAGTTCTCCCGTGGCAATGACAAGTATTGCATACTATAAATATAACAAGGGCCCAGCCCATCAGAATAATTATTGGGATAATATATGGTAAGGAGAATTTATGAAAAAAGCAATTGTGACCTTATGTGTGGGGGATAGTTATAAACTCATATCAAATTACAGTCATCCTACAATCAAAAAATACGCAGATAAAATTGGGGCAGATTTCATTGTTTATAACGAACATATTTCTGATCCACCTCATTATGAAAAACTTATTATCATATATGATTTATTGAAGAAATATGACAGGTTGTTATGGCTTGATACTGACCTGATTGTAAGGGATGACTGTCCTAATTTGTTTGAGATTGTGTCGAGTAAAGAACTGGGCATCTTCAATGAAGCTCCCTATACTGACAGGATACCTGCTTTAATGGAACTGAATAAATTATATAATCAAAATTTTGAGACAGGCACATATTACAACACTGGTGTAATGGTTCTATCAAAAATACATAGAAATGTGTTTTATCCTGTGACAGAAATTCCATTTATACAAAACTCTTTTGGTGAACAGACATTCTTGAATTACAGGATACTCAAAGATGATCTTGTAAAAGTTCATAAATTGAATTACAGGTTAAACAGAATGAGTTGTATGGATGAATTTACAGGAGAAAACAGATTGTCATCATATATTGTTCACTATGCCGGCTGTCCATTACCAGCACTTATGGTTGAATTGATGAGAAAAGATTTGGAAGGATGGGAAAAGGGGAAACCAGATTATAAATACAAGAGGTCTATTTTTGTTCAAGTTGGCGGTGGAATGGGTGACCAACTATGCGCAGAACCCGTGTTGAGGTTTATAAGAAAGTGGTATCCGAAAGATTCCAATGACATTTATGTGACTACACATTGGCCAAGGTTATTTGAGCATCTGAAAGACGATTTTGTTGTTGCAGAAAAGTTTCAGACATTTAATGATGTTTCACTATACAGAATGGAAACAGCACCAAATGAAAATCAATTGATATGGCAGTTCATTTCTCACCCACTGGTTCACGCTACGGATTTTGCTTCTCTTGCAACATTGAGAAGAACGATTCCTGATATTGAAAAACAGATAAAACTGGAAGTATATGACCACGAAATAGAGGAGGTAAAATCAATATACGAGAAACCTGAAGAACTTATTCTGGTTCATCCTGGCAGAGGATGGAAAAGTAAAACATTCCCCATTGAATGGTGGCTGGCAGTAATCAACGGTCTTATAAATGAGGGGTATAAAGTTGGTATTATCGGTAAACATATCGGCGATGATCAGGGATATGTTGATGTAAAATGTCCAAAGGGTGCAGTGGATTTCAGGGATATGTTATCCATAGGAGGACTGATTGCATTGATTTCAATGTCCCCTATCGTTGTAACGAATGATAGTTCTCCTGTTCATATTGCGGGGGCATTTGATAATTGGATAGTTCTTATTCCAACTTGTAAACACCCCGATCATGTTCTTCCCTACAGAAAGGGATCAAAATCATATAAAACATTGGCGCTTTATAAAAGATTGACCACGGATGACATAGAGAGTTTACCCACTACGATTGATGGCGCAAGTGTTGATATTGTTCCGGGCGATATCCTTGATTACATTCCAGAACCGGAAGAAGTAGTCAAAGAAACTATAAATATAATAAAACGGGAGGTGTGAATATGATAACAAAAGAAAAAATTCGAGAAATGATGGATGATATCGGTATAAGGCCTGATATGGTTCCTCATATGCCTTTTCTCGCATTGGAAGCCAGTAAACATTCTTTTGTTATTGAACTTGGTGTAGAATATGGAAATGGTTCCACGAAGGCTCTTGCAGAGGGATTAAGAAATTCTGATGCAGAGGATAAACTTATGATATCAATTGATATTGAGGATAAAATGACCAAGTATCGTATTCCCACCGAAAACTGGTGGAAGTTTATCTTGGGTGATGATGTTGAAGCAACTGTAATTGATAAGGTGAAGGAATTGGCAAACGGTAGAAAAGCAGATATTATTTTTGTGGATTCTTTTCATGATCCAGACCATATTACAAAGGAACTCAATGCTTATTTTCCACTGACAGATGATAATACAGTCTGGTATTTTCACGATGTTATAGACAATATAAGTGGAGAAGAGCAGAATATTGTTCAGCCCATAAAAGACTTTGCAGCACAGAATAATTTGACTTATGAGGTAGTTTCAACCAAATCTTGTGGTCTCGGTAAACTATACAAAAAATAATAGAAAAACATATATCTATAATCAAACCCCTCTGGAGGAAACGATAGTGATATTTGATATAAGGAGGAAAATATGAATCAGAAAAGGAATTCGATATTAGAAAAAAGGATAATGATGATTAATGAAAGACTTGCAACATTTGAGGATCAAGTTCTTACCCCCGAAATGGAGCAACAGAAAGAGAGACTTCTGAAAGTGAAAGAGACTCTACAGAGATTTATAGGCAAAACAGAAGAATAATTTTCATAAATATAAACAAATTGGATTCATTGTGAGGGTGGTACGGATAAAAAAAGTAAAAATATAAGAGGAAAAATATATGGATTCCTACGGATTTAATAATCAAGGCCCATTTTATGTTCAAAGGGAAGCAACATTACCGGCATGGTCTGCAAGTGATGAAGGTAGATTGATTTATGATGAGTCTGCGGATAGTCTCTATTACGGAACATCCACTGATTGGGTATTAGTGTCAATATCTTCTGGTATTGTTTCTGGAGTAAAGATGTATTTTTATCAGAATACGGCTCCAGTAGGATGGACAATTGATGTTTCTGTTGCCGATGCTCTTATAGGTGTAAAAGGTGGAACAAGTTCTTTCAATGTTGCTGGTGGAAATTTAGCGGGAACTTGGACACAACCCGGCCATACACATATGACGGCAGACCATACACATTCAGTAGTAATTCCGGGCGACAGCGGCTGGCCTCATAGTAATATATATGGTTACGGCCAACTTGCTGTTGGCCGCGGTCATGCTGAATATGTTGATTATATGACATCTAACAGAACATTGACAAGTGGTTCTGCAACGGGGGGTAGCACCACAAGTTCTGGTACTACGAATACATACCGCCCATATGCTGCTATAGGAATTATTTGCACGAAATCATAATGAGGAAATAGGATGAGATCACACGGGAAAAGGTTCATAGGTAAAACAGAGTTCGTTTTTGATCCAACGGGAGATGAGGTTCTTGAAATAGTCACAATAAATAATATTAATATAGACCTTGCTAATAGAACCCCGGCGTCAACGAGACTTACAGCCTTTGATTTGATAGTGTCTGTTCATGGCGGGATTGGTGAAATTACATATCATATGAGCAAGAATGGAATGTCTTGGAGTTCGAGTACAAACCCACAGTTGGCATATTTGGATTATACATCTGCCGATATCGGGTCCACCGCGGCATATGTGAAAGTTACTGATGAATCTGCGCAAGAAGATTATGTTATAGTATCTATAACTCTTCAAGACAATTACGGTAGAGGGATGTAAAAATATCGATATAGAGGATCTGTAAATGGCGAGAACAAAAAGTTACGGTAAGGATTTTCAAGGGAAGCTCATTCTTGAGAAATTGGCAACTCTTCCCACATGGACAGCCGACGATTATGGTAGACTTGTTTATAATGAAGACGATGATAAACTCTATTATGGAACGGATAGTGATTGGCTTGAAGTGGGAACTGGTGGCGGTGGCGGTAGTGGTGGATATGAGTTGTTTACACAATCAACACCCGCAACCGCATGGTCTATTACACATTCTCTTGGTCAGAAATATGTCACGGTTATGGTTGTGGACGATGCCGATGATAATATTATTGATCCTCTTGAAATTCACTACATAGATAGTGATGAATTGGAAATTACTTTTAGTTCAGCAATTTCTGGAAAAGCAATTCTTACTGGTGGGGCAAGCGGCGCTGGTGGAACATCCGGTACCTCTGGTTCAAGTGGAATCTCTGGAACTTCTGGAAGTAGTGGCACAAGTGGAACTTCCGGAACTTCAGGTTCTTCTGGTACTTCAGGCATTTCTGCCGGTTTTCAATATGAGTTTGATTCTACGACATCTGACGCCGACCCCGGCGCAGGAAAATTGAGATTTAATAATGCAACTCCCGCAAATGTAACATATCTCTATATTAACGGAACTGATGATTATTCGAATGATATAACTGGATTTTGGGATAGTATAATTTCGACATTATCAATTTATGAGCCTTCCGGTGGTGGAACAGATGATTCATATTGGAATTTATGGCCCGGCCTTGAGACTTTCTCATCCTCAAGTACAACAATTGCAATGGGCCCTAATTGGAACCATTCCTACATAAAATTCAGAAGTGATGAAACAATTTATAAAACAACGAAAATAAGTAAAGCATTTATAAGATTCACAGCCGCGGCGAATGGTGGAACAACACCTGAGAATCATCCACCAAGAGTATTGATATATGGAACAGTTAGCGCAGCACCAACAAATGTAGCTACAGCATTAGCACTTACAAGATTACAAGATTATGTAGATTGGAGAATACCAGAATGGGTATTGGGTTCTACTTATGACACACCAAATATTGCAGCTCCTTTGAATTGTATTTTACAGAATAATAGTCATGCACCAACAGATGATTTTGTTTTTATCTTGGATACATATACGGGGGGATTTTCGACAAGTAGAACATATTATACTTCTGAATATGGATCAAATTATCCAGTTCTTTATATTTTACATGGAGATACCGCCACAACCGGATATTTGAGATTGTCAAAAGTTGGCGATCCGAATACATTCGTTTTATTCGAAGTTATCGGTGTTCTTTCTGCCACAGGTTATTACAGAGCATGGGTAACATATGTTGATAGTAATGGTACAATATCAAATACTGATCGAGTTATCGTTTCTTGGGTGAAGAGTGGTAATGATGGTTCTTCCGGGGCTCCCGGTACATCCGGTTCAAGTGGAACCTCTGGTTCTTCCGGAACCTCTGGCTCAAGTGGAACATCTGGGGTATCAGGAACATCAGGAAGTTCAGGCACAAGTGGTTCAAGTGGAACATCTGGTGAATCATTGGCACTCACAACGATTCCAATCTTTGATTCCGATACTCCTTGTGCATCCGGTGCTGGATATACGGGATTTGTCATTCCTCTTGATTTGAACGGTTATGAATTGACAGATATAATCGCCTCAGTAGCCATACCGGGCACAGGAACATATGAACCCGATATGGATATACAAGTGAGGAGAAGGAGAGCCGGATCCGAAGTTGATATGTTATTAACCCCTGTAACGGTTGGTTCTGGTGAATATTATGCAAGGGATGGTGTAATAGACACCAGTAATGATGATGTGGCTACGGGTGACTTGATATTCATTGATGTGGATACTGTTCACGACCCGACACCAGCATACGGATTATCTGTAGCCTTGACATTTACCAAGGCATAAGGAATTTCTATGGCATCTGTTACTTCAACATTGAGTTTTGGTATTGAAGATCGTTATCAAAATATAGGCTATGTATACAGTTCTGCCAGCTTCAACACGGGCTCAGCATCTTTTGGAGATTATAATGGAACATATAAATATGATTGTTTTATAAGATTTGGGCCCATTTATATTCCACAGGGCTCTATAATAAATTATGCGTATATAAGATTTTTAGGTCATAATTCTCCTAATCTGCATACTTGTAATGCAATTATAAAAGTGGCGGATGATCCCACGGCACCAACAACACATGCGCAATATGACGCAAAAACTTGGAGTACGACTACTGTGGAGTGGAATAATGTTGAGGAATTTGGTGGTAGCGGGCCCGACTTATCAGCAAAAAGAAACACTCCGTCTATAACATCTCTTATACAGGAAAAAATCTCCGAAGCAGGATGGTCTGAGGGTGGTTATATATTAATCGGTATTCAGGATAATGGGTCTGATAGTCTTGTGTATCGTCGCATTGATGGTACAGGGGATGGATCACAACGGTGTCCTGTTTTGGTTGTTACATTTACAACTGAAAATAAATGGTATGGTCAGGCACAGGCAACAACTGATATTATATCTGCTATTAGATGCCCCTCAAATCCAAGCTATGACGATATTGAAGTTCCCCCATCCACCTACTCCTTTCTTCCTTGGGGAGCTAGCACTCGTTTTTCAGTACCAATTTTATATGATTGGGGATTGAGGTTTCCAAGTTGTAATATTCCAAGAAGGTCTATAATTACATCTGCAAGTCTATATCAATTCAATAGATCAATATCACAGACACTTGATGTAAATTATGATATATATGCAAATTATATTAATAATGCAATTTCACCACCTAATGATGATGAGGATGCATGGGCTGCCCTTGTCAAAACTACCAAATATTATAGTAATGTCTGGACTACAGATATGGTCAGTTGGACTTGGTATCTAATGGCATCTGGTTTTACAGAGCCACTTCAAGAGGTTATTAACAAGCTTGGCTATAGACAGGGTAATGCAATTATGCTAATGGGATTTGAAACCTATGTTTCAGTACCTAATAGCTATCTGCAAATAACATCTCTTGGTGGCGATAGTCCATATTATGTGGACAAATATGCTTATGCACCAAAATTAAAAATTGAATTTACAGATTATACAGGTGATCCGCCACAGGTAGTTCCTCTGGCTTATTCAGGAAAAGATTATACAATAAAATAAGGGAGGTGTTTTATGTCAAACGGTGAAGAGTTTTCAGTGTGGAGCAACTTTATTTGGAACTTCAAGAGATTGTGGCCAGATATCTTAGCTCTTCTTTCAATTTTTCTTGTATTGTTTTTTATACCAACAGAATTTTTTCTTCAGGAAAATCCGAAGATGGGTTTACTTAGTATTTTTGTAGGTAAACTTATGTTCATTTCTGCTGGTATTCTTCATGCACACATCACAAGAAAGATAATGTGGAACTATATTAACTTCAGCACAGAAACTGATATGGTTAGAAAGTTGATGGTTGTTGGTTGGTATATGATCATAATTTTTGCTTGGGCACGCGGCGGGTAGTCCAATGATTTCAGATGTTTACATTATAAAAAATGTTATCAACAGAAGGCTTTAGATAGAGGGAAAAATAGATGATAGACTATATTTTGGACAGAAAAGAGAAGAAAATAAGAGGTGGATTTATCAACGCTTTTATAACATTCACCTTTCTTTTTCTCATAGTTTATGGTATAATAGATGAGAAAATCCAGAAAAGTATACTTGCTTTGCAATATATTATGATATGGTTTTTCTCAGCGTCTTTTGGAATTTGGTCTACCAAGAAAACCGTGGAGTATATTGTAGATGCAAAAACTTTTAAAATTACTGATAATACTGATTCTGATTCTACTTCCGGTTAATTCATTGTCCCTTGACAGATGTGATGATTTCATACCGGATGTGAGAGCGCAACATATCAGGTATTTCGGCCCTCGGGCTTCTTGGTGGTACGGTATTGGACAATTGAGACAGGAAAGTAACTGTAGAGCAAAAGCTACGGCGTGGGATCAGGGGATGGGTATTGCACAATTTATGCCAGCAACCGCAAAAGAAATAAATCGTCTGATGAAAACGAACCTTGATCCCTACAATCCGGAACACGCCATCAGAATGCAGGCATATTATATGTCATCCCTTCATAGGCAAAATTGGGATGAACAAAAGAGATTGTGGTTGACATATCAAGCATACAATGGTGGATATGGAAATCTGAAATCTGAATACAGGAGAGCCGGTAAGGTTGACTGGCTCGCAATGAAAGAAAACTGTAAAAGAAGAAAAGTGACCCTCAAGAGTGGTCAGGTACTTGATTTTTGTGAAGTGAACTATGATTACTCTGTGAAGGTTCATAAATATGGTAAGGTTTATAGAAGTCAAAATATAGATCAAATAAAATTTTGGTGATTATTATGACAAATGTTTGGGAATTTATAAAGTCTTTCAAAGCGGTATTGATTATTGCTGTGACCATTGGTGGCCTTGTTTTTGGTGGTGCTTATGCCTATAAAAATTGGGGAGCAGTTCCCGGTCTTCTTGAAGGTATCTTCAGCGATAGGTTACAGGAGATAAGTGACCAATATGAAGCAGAATTGAAAATCAAGGAAACACAAATTGAGAGTTACAAAATCCAATTAAACAAGTCACAAGCAGAATTAAAGAAACTTCGTACTAAAATAAAAGAATTGGAGGCAAAGATACAAAATGTTCAGATGCCCACAAATGTTGCAGAAACTAAGCGTAGGCTTACTGATCTTGGGTATCCTCCTGTTCGCTAATGTTTCTTTTGCAGAAGAAGTCTGTTTATCAGAGGAAAATGCTGCAAAGATAGTTGTCGAACTTGAGAGAGCCAATATTATGAAGGAAGAACTTCAGATACTCAAGGATCAAAATGCCGAATTGTATAAACAAGTAAAACTGATGAAGGAAGTTGTTGACCTACAACAACAGCAATTGGAGGCATCCAAGAAAACAGTTGAAGTTTTACAGGAAACCATCAAAGCACAGGGAGAAGCTTACGAGAAACAGCTGAAACAATCCAAGCCCAATATGATGTATCAGATATTGGAGTACGCCGGTTTTCTTGGAGCAGGAATACTTATCGGGTTATTATTATAAATGTGTAATCAAGCATGTTTGTCGTTTGTTGAAAAATATTTGAAACCGGAAGATATTGCTGGTAAAAATATCCTTGAAGTTGGTTCCCTCGATATAAATGGCTCTGCAAGGTATTATGTCGAGAAACATAATCCGTCAAAGTATCTTGGAACTGATATTGTAAAGGGTAAAGGTGTTGATGAAATATGTGATGTTCAACATCTTGCCAAAAAGTATGGTGAAAATAGTTTTGACATTGTAATATGCACAGAAGTTCTTGAGCACGTTCAAGATTGGAAGGCCGCCATAGAGAATATGATTTCAGTTCTCCGTACAGGCGGCAAGCTTATTATCACTACCCGATCACCCGGCTTTCCAGTTCACAACTATCCATCAGATTACTGGCGATATACAAAGGAAAATTTCAGACAAATTTTTTCCGATATGGAAAATGTCATTATAGAAGATGATCCCGAAAAGGGTGTTTTATTTTATGGTGTAAAGGGAGTAGAGATGAGAAAAATTCCAAATGTGAAACTTGATACACCCATTCCTTTTGATTTGGTCATTGGTCATTGTAGCTTTATTCCCCATACTGGATATGCCTACCACGCAAGAGAATATTTTACTCGACTTGCAGACCATCTTCCCGTAAGAATAAGAAATTTTGCATACACACCAGACTTGTCACATCTTTCTGAAAAACAGAAGAATATGGTCATTCACCAGACTTGGACACAGCCGCCATATCAATTGGGTCAACCATTCAATCGAAATTTTTACCATAGAATCATAAACATTATTCTACTTGAAACAAATCATTATTACTATTATGAGAATTATGACGGGCCGAAAGTTGCCTACAATGTATGGGAGAGCACAAGGCAGCCAGAGCAATTTTTTCAAAAACTACTTGAATTTGATATGATGTGGGTTCCCACAAATTGGCAGAGATGGTGCACGATAGAACAGGGATATCCGGCAGATAAGATATTTGTTGTACCGGAAGGTGTTAATGGTAATTTTTTCTGTCCTGGCGAGCCACCAATAAAGGTATTGAATGATGAAAGGTTTAAGTTTCTTCTTTGTGGAAGATGGGATTATAGAAAATCTACCGCAGAAATTTTGAGAGCTTTTATTGAAGAGTTCAAGAAAGATGAGCCTGTCGATATTATTTGTCAGATTGAAAACCCATTCAAACAGGATGATTACAACACTACACAGGAAAGATTAGCCGGACATAAACTTATTGATCCACGAATAAAAATTGTGACGGGGCTTCCGGAAAATGATGATCTTTATCTTTCTTATCTTCGTTCTTGTCATTGTCTTGTGACCTGTTCAAGATCAGAAGGATGGAATCTTCCTTTGTGTGTTATAAAGGGATCTGAAGTTGTAACATCCGAAGGAATAACACCAATTGAGAATATAAATGTAGATGATAATGTTATAACACATCTTGGAAGAGAAAGAAAAGTCATTGAAAAATTTGAAAGAAAAATAAAAGAAGATATTATTTCCATCCGTTTATGGACAGATTATGAGCCAATAAATGTAACGAATGAACATCCCATACTTACAATAAAAAGAGAAAAAATCAGGGGGAAATTCAGAAAATATCTGGATAAAATTGTTCCTGAATGGGTGAGGGCATCTGACATAAAGAAGGGGGATTTGATTGTAAGAACAACCATTCCACAGAAATATAATAAAAATATCATAATTGATATGAAAGATATTGATAATAGATTATTATATGATAATGATTATGTATGGTATAATACCGGATATAATGGTAAAGGCGAACAGAAAAAATACAAAAGATTTATAAATTTATCTGACTTATCTTATGTATTTGGTTGGTATATTGCCGAAGGATGTTCTTCAGATAAATCAAGAGTGAATATAACGGTAAATATAAAAGAAAAAGATGTCGTAATAAAGTGGCTTGAAGATATAAAAGAGATTTTTGGTGCTGTTGGAAGTTATACAGAGTATCCAACAAAAATTCAAGCAAGAGTTAGTTCTACCCTCCTGTCAAAGTTTTTTTCTTTTTATTGTGGTGAAAAGGCTGACCAAAAGAAAATTCCTTATGAATTGTTATTTGGAGATGTTGAAAATCTTCGAATTGTTATTGATGAATATGCAAAGAGTAATGGGCACATAACAGATAGAAACATTTCCTGTTCAACAATATCAAAAGAATTGGCACGACAACTTGTATTGGCAAACCAACGATTAGGAAGAAAGGCATCAATTCGAAAGTCTGTTCGGAGAGAAAATAAAAGAGAAGATTTTGTTATTTGGTGGAGTAGAGAAAATGAAAATTATAGACACAGTAATTATTCTTGGTTTATAAATCAGGGATTGGCTATCCTTGTAAAGGATGTGAAAAATATTTTTTATGATGGGCCGGTTTATAATTTTGAAGTGGAAGAGGATGAAAGTTATCTATTATGTAATGTCACTGTTCATAATTGTCAAGGAATTGCAACAGGAATACCAACAATCGCATCAAACTGGGGAGCCCAATTGGAGTTCTGTAAGGACGCATCCCATTTGGTAAACATCAAGGAATTGAGAAGGCCTGAAAATGTTTTTATGCAGAAGGACACGCCGGGCGAATGGGCCGAGCCAGACTATGAACATCTCAAGAAAGTAATGAGGGAAATTTATGAGAATTATGAAGAATGTAAAAAGAAAGCCCTCAAACAATCTGAAGTAGTGAGAAGAGATTTTACTTGGGAGAAGGCAGTTGATAAATCCGTTGAAATTCTCAAACAATTTGGATCGGGAAAAAGTAAGGGTAAAAAAGTTGAGACAAAAAGATTACACTTGGGTTGTGGTGGTGACATTAAAGTCGGATATATCAATGCAGACAAGTTTGATAAAAGAGCCGATGTGAACTTTGATGCGAAAGAAATTCCTTATGATGATCAAACTTTTGATGAGGTCTATTCTTCACATTTGATGGAGCATTTTAACAAGTATGAAGTGCCGGTTGTTTTCAAAGAATGTTACCGTATATTGAATTATGGTGGAAAACTTGTTTTTGAGGTTCCGGATTTTGAGTGGGTTGTGAAAACCTGGCTTGGAAAAACTGATGAGGAAAAATGGGGATTTCATCTTGATACTATTTTCGGCTTGCAGACCAATGAAGGTGAACAGCATAAAGTTGGTTTCACAAGAGGAAAACTTAAAAGTCTTCTTGCGGAAGCAGGATTCAGAAATATCGTAATGAAAGATATCTGGTCACATGACCAGCAATGTATTTATGTCGAAGCACAAAAAAGGCACCTGAAAGAAATTTTCATTATTGATACCTATCCAGACTTGCCTGAAAAGGAAGAACTTACCATAGGAATGATAGAAGAAGTAAAAGACAGGGGATATCCTGTTCTTCTTGTATCTCACTATCCAATTTCTACTGATATACAGAAAATGGTGAATTACTATGTTTATGATGCAAATAATATTATGAGTGATGGTTGGAACCTCAACTATTGGTTCCAAAATGAAGAAGTAAAAATAGTTTCCCAATATGAAACGAAATACCACGGGGCCGCCTGTTATTCATCACTGGTAAATGCCGTTAGAGTGCTCTCTCAATATGATATTGCGCATTTTATAGAATTTGACATTGATGCTGATCTTGACCTTTACCTCTCCGAAGCTGGGAAGAAGCTTGAAAAATACAAACTGGTCGGCTTTATGTATGATGAGGAACAAAATACAAGAAAAGTAGCCGGTATGGAACCGACATACGGAATTATCTCTAATCTTTTCTCATTTGATATAAAATGGATGAATGAAAGGATGAAGGACATTTCATCTTGGAGTGACTACAACAAAGTAATTGCAGAGGCCTCCGAAAAGACCAAGATCAGAATTGACCTGATTTTTGAGAACTGGTTGTATAATTATTTCAAGGCAAATGCCGATTGGAAAGATATTTTTCTATTCACCAAAAATGATATGAAATATAAAATCATCAAGGAAAGGAATTTATTTGATCAAGGAAAAAAGGAGCCGATAGAAAGAGTATTTCTATCTGAAACAGCGGATAATAAAGTTGTCCAGTTTACTGTCAATACTGAAACAAAAAAATGGTCATATAAAATAGTAGAAAGGGAGGAGAATAAGGACTATACCAAAACCAATTTCAAGTTCAAGGACGGAAGATTAATCTGTAAAAGATGGAATCCGTCTGATGACAAGGGATGGATGGAGTCTGAAGATAAAATTGCGGTTACCTTTATTGATGGTGTAAAGGTGGAGATTACTGGTAATAGCAGTTCAGAATACGATGTAGGCTTTTTTGACAAGGATGTAAATCTTCAAATTCATAGGGGTAAAATAAAACCGAATCATTGGATTGCTCCGAATGCGAGATACTATGTAAACTGGCAAATAATGATTAATAAGGATGGGAAGCCGTACAAATCATATGAACTTGATCTTGTGAACAATAAGGTTCTTGTATATTTTGACAGTAAGGCGCTGGGTGATACATTGGCTTGGTTCCCCTACGCAAAGATATTTAAGGAGAAACACGGTTGCAAAAACTTTTATGTGTCAACATTCTGGAATAGGATATTTGAGAAGGAATATCCGGATTTGAAATTTGTAGAGCCGGGTCAATTTAGACCTGATATCTATTATAATGTGGGATGCCGGGATAATGACTATCACTCAAATAAAAACAATTGGAGATTGGTTCCATTACAGAAAGTTGCAACGGATTATCTCGGCCTTGAATACGAGGAAGTGAGACCAAAGGTTACAGCAGAAAAAAAGAATGTCAAGAAACCGTATGTAACAATTTCAGAACATTCAACCCTTCTCTGTAAAAGGTGGCATTACCCTCTTGGCTGGCAAACAGTCGTTGATGCCCTGAATGACAGGGGATATGGTGTAATGGTTGTCAGTAAAGAGCCTACACAATTAAAAAATATCATTGACAGAACAAACTCAACAATTCAACAAACAATAAATAATATCTACAATTCGAGACTTTTCATTGGAGTTGGTTCCGGTCTCTCTTGGCTTGCATGGGCATTGAATATACCTGTCATTCTTATCTCCGGTTTTTCCGAGCCGTGGTCAGAAATGAATGATTGTATAAGAATTTCTCCACCGGAAGGAATCTGCAGAGGATGTTACAATGACATAAAACATCCATATGACAGGGGAAATTGGACTTGGTGCCCAAGAAATAAAAAATATGAGTGTTCGCGAACCATAAAACCTGAAGTTATTATAGAACAAATAGACAAAATTCTATAAATATAAGAGAAATATTGTATAATTCTTTTATTCGGGGGATAAGAAATGAAATTTCACGAAGTAGATATGATGGGAAAAAACTGGTGTGAGAGGGTTTCATCCCTTCCAACTTGGGAAGACTCTTTTATTGGTAGAGTGGTTTATAATACCAGCGACGGTATTATTTACTATGCCAATCCTTCCAAGTGGGTTCCTCTTTATATTTTCAAAACAATCAGGGTATCAGGACAAGACGATATTATAGCCGACGATGTTGAAGATGTTCTTACATTGGT
>ERZ795052.1473-NODE-1473-length-31785-cov-11.991648_pt1 | contig 31785 bp, 19 predicted proteins | sample MGYA00375136_ERZ795052 | MGnify/ENA primary metagenome ERZ795052 (study PRJEB30181, sample SAMN05720156) | activated sludge metagenome | isolation source: Anaerobic digester | place: Japan | collected 2015-05-26 ... | reverse complement strand
ACGGACAATATTGGACAAAGATTGAACCGGGCGTCAAAGTCGGCAATTACTGGACTATTGAAACGTCGGGCTCAACTCTGACTATCAAGGGACTGCCACGAAACGGCTCTCAGCGCGGCTCGCTTACCGGTGTGATTATCGAGGAAATTGACAAGTTTCTGGCATATAATCCGACGCCTGCGGTTGGGACAGAAGTACCGCTGAATCAGGTGCTCAGCTGGCAGCAGGTGCCCGAAGTCAGCGGTCTGGGCGTAACCTATAAGGTCTATTTCGGAACCGATCCGAATGTACTCAGTCCGAATTATTACGGGAATCAACTGGTCAAAACCACAACCAGTGATCCGGCAGATTTCTTCTATGCTCCCGCGCTGAACAACAGCACCAAGTACTACTGGAGAGTGGATGCCATTGAGCCGAATCTGCCCAATCCTATTGTGCATACAGGACAGGATTGGTGGTTTACAACGCAGCCGCCTTCACCGCGCATTGAAACTAATCCAGTCAGCCAAACCGTTCCTGCCGGCACAGATGTGCAGCTGTCGGTATCCGGCATCAATATCACCTCGTATCAGTGGTACAAAGATGGTGCTGCCCTGCCGCCTGCTCCTGCTCTTTATGCAGGTGAACAGACCTCAACGCTGACAATCTTTGATGTGCAAGTGGCCGATGAAGGCTTCTACTATTGTGTGGGCGATAACAGTCTGAATCAGCCCTCTACATCTGCTGCGGCTCAGGTGTTAACCGAGCGTCTGGTAGGCTGGTGGAGGCTGGACGGGGATCTGACAGACTCGGTGGATGAGGTGATTGCTGGCGCAGCGGCTCACGATGGTGTCAGCACAGATCCAAACTTTGTCCTTGGCAAAGACGGCAGTGCACTGCAGTTCTTTGGCGGTGCTGATGATATCGTTACCATAAACAACAGCGTGGAGTTCTTCAATTTCTATCCGCGCGGCTATACAGTCAGTGCATGGGTTAATATGCCCGAAAAATTCGGCGGCAACTGGGGCGCATTTGTCTCCAAACAGCAGCGCGAAGACGGAGCGGACTGGAAAGGCTTTATTTTAACCCACCAAACTTCCGGTCAGGCGGTTCATACGCTGCGTCAGTCTTTCAACGATCTGGGCTCAGGTACGGATGTGGATGACAATAATTGGCATATGGTCACCGGAACTTATGACGCCGCAACCAAAGTGGGCAAGATCTATGTGGACGGCGTCCTGAAAGGTCAGGCCACCAATCCCGCTACTGTCCAGACGAATCCAAGAGCCCTGATTTTCGGCGAAGAAGTATCGACAAGCACAATTTCGCCCTATACCGGCCTGCTGGACGATGTCCGCATCTGGAGTTATGCGGTTGATCCGGTTACCATCGCAACCCTGTACACCGATTTCAATCCGGGAGCCGAAGTCTGCGTTGAACATCCGGAATACGATGTGGCCGGCCCAGACGGCATCGGCAATGAATTCCGCGATTGCCGCGTCAACCTATATGACTTTGTGCCTTTTGCGAATACATGGCTGGATTGCAACATCGTACCGACATGTATCCCCTAAGCGGATGTGAAATAAATGGTATGTCTGTTTTGAAATAAAACGAGACTGGAAAGCCCCTGCAGCAGGCGGGGCTTTCCAGTCTGTGCAATCGATGAATCAGTAAATTGGAACCCGGCAGCGCCGGGCTCCAGTGAAGGGTTTGAAATACAACAGTGCGGTAATCCGGCCTGCATGTGTAGCGCGGGTGGAAGTGTTTGAGTATTCATTTTTGTTAGGAGAAGGAAAGATGAAAAGCAAATGTTATGCAATGGTGCTGGCCCTGTTGGTCATCTCATCCGGTCTGGTCAGTGCTGCAACCGTGATTGGGGTGAATTTCTGCGACGCCTGGGATAAACCCCACATGGAAGGCAAAACCGCTGACGGGTTTGATAACTGGACCGATTCCTGGCCGCTGTGGAACTGGGACAATCCCAGCAGCGGAAGTGTCGTGGTTCGGGGAAGCAATGACCTGGTGACTTGTACGTGGAGTTCGAACAACACTTGGGCCGGTGGTCTGGAAGACACAAGTGAACAGCAGCTCTACCGGGTGTATCTGGATGACACCGGCAATGGTGCGTTGGTTACCATTTCGGGATTGGGAAACTGGCTGGCCTCTATCGGTGCAGCGGGTTACACCGTCCGCATCTACCACAGCACCGACAACGGCTCGGGTTTTGTGGGAGTCGACCTGACCGACGGCACTTCGATTCTTGAAACGGTGCAGGAAACCAACCATTGGACAACCGACGGCGGTGTTCGGGCATTTGTGGACTCCGGTGTTCTGTCGGCAAGCACGCTGGTTCTTGATCCTTTGCCGCGGGACGGGGCTAATCGGGCGACTATTGCCGCATTTAAGATCACAGCTATCCCGGAACCGGCTACCCTGTTGCTGCTGGCTGCGGGCGGTCTGGTGATTCGTCGGAAGCATAGTTGATCCTCGATTGAAAAATGGATTGTGGCGAGCCGCACGATATCGTGCGGCTCGCTGTTGTTGGTAAATAGAAAATTTGAGCGATTTTGAGGTTAACTTCCCAAACGAATCTGACGTATGTATGAATAAGGGGGGTTCGGTTTGGCACAATCAATTCGCTGGTTTCTGGATAGAGAAAAGCAAATGAACAGCACCGCAAAACGGCCGTTTTATATTGGACTTGCTGCGTTATTATTCTGTTTTACAACAGCTTGGGGGGACTTATTTGACCCGCCGCTTAAAAATCCAAGCTTCGAAGACAATCCTCTTGCCCCGGGAGCCGTAACTTATACCTTTAATGAATGGCATGATATCAGCGGCTGGGTGGAATATACTACGGGGCCGGAGGGCAATGGGCTTCCATGGACTCCCTATGGCAATATCTGGGCAGGATTCATCGGAAATCCTACAGGGACCAATACAGGTTTGATTTATCAGCAGGTTGGGACGTGGTCCGAAAATATGGGCTGTGAAGTAATTTTCTTGGTTGGAAAACGGGCCGGCAAGGCACCCTTTCCGATACGGATTGCCCTCTGGGCCGGCGGCAACGCGACCAGCGCCGCCGACGGAGTATCCCTGACTGCTATCGGAGCAACCATGATCGACAGTGTAACTATCAGTCCCGATTTTGGCGGCCAAGATGTTGCGACACTTGAAAGTCATGTTTTTTTAAGCACCGGAACCGGTTTTTCCGCAACAGATGCCCTCTGGCTTGAATTCAAAAGCATGGGGACCATTAACAGCCAGATGTACATCGATAATGTCCAAATCCGTGCAGCGGTTCTATGCAATACCCCTGTTCCGGCCAATGGTGCAGTGCGTATCCAGCCGGCGCCGGTGTTAAGCTGGCAGGAACCGCCCCTTGAAGAAGATGCCAGCTATACATTATATTTTGGCCCTAATCCTGATATTGCCTCGAATCCCAAATGGACGGATGTTCATCCGCCGTTTCATCCCGGCACACTGGAGTACATGACGACCTATTACTGGCGAATTGATACCGTTGCAGGCGATACTGTTTTTATGGGTGATGATTGGACTTTTACGGTAGGCGGCAAAACGTCTGATCCCAATCCTGCAAACGGGGCAGTGAATCTGCCGATGACAGACAAGAATCTGATGTGGTCAGGCGACAGCTGGGCAACATCCTACAAAGTCTATGCCGGAACACAGTTTCCCCTGCTGTATCTGGGGGAGGTGCTGACGCCGATCTATCCGCATTATCCTACTCCGTATGAACTGACAACCTATTACTGGCGTGTGGATGAATACGTCAACGGCCAGCTTGCGGTCGAAGGCGATGTTTGGCAGTTTTCCACCCGCCAGCGGATGGATGCCTGCCCCGAAGGCGATCTCAGCGGCGACTGTGTTGTCAGCTTGGCGGATATTCTGCTGATGGCTCAGCAATGGCTGAATCCGTTCGGCTGCGACGGTTTTGCCGCTGCCTGTGCGGACTTGGTCGGTCAGGACGGCGTCAATCTTTCGGATATGGCGGTGATTTCCTCCAACTGGCAGCGGCGGGGAGAATCTGCCATTGTTATTAATGAAATTCATTATAATCCGGACCTGAAAACCGAGCGGGTTGAGTTCATCGAATTGTATAATACAGGCCCCTTTGATGTGGATATGTCCGGCTGGCGCTTCTGTGACGGCGTGGATTACACTTTTCCGCAAGGTACGATTTTCCCTGCGGAATCGTATTTGGTTATTGCCGAAGATGCCAGTCAGGCATACAGACCGGTGACCATTTCCCAAAAATACGGAACTCCGTCCAATCTGGTGATGGGGCCGTTCAGCGGTTCGCTCAATAACGAAGGCGAAAACATCAAACTGTGCGATGCACAGGGCAATACCGTCGATCAGGTCGATTATGGATTGGGCTTCCCTTGGCCGACAGTCGGAGATGCTGTGCCAGATGTAGCGCCCGGCGGCACGGGGCATTCGATTCAATTGATTCACCCAAAACTAGATAACAATCTGGGCGGAAGCTGGCGCAGTGCTTATCCGACTCCCGGCGATATGAATACTGCAGTTTTTGCCGAAAACAGCCCCCCGCAGATACGGCAAGTGGCTCACTTTCCGCAGCAGCCCAAAAGCGGACAAGTGGTAACTATTACGGCAAAAGTAACCGATCCGGACGGAGTGGCCTCTGTTGTTCTGCGTTATCAACTGGTCGATCCCGGCAGTTATATTCCCATTACACTGCCGAATCTCAATACTGCAACTCCGACGGTGCCGAATCCGGACTATGAAAATCCTGCCAACTGGACAGCAGCGGCCATGTACGATAATGGGCAAAACGGAGATGCCGTCGCCGGCGATTCTGTTTATACAGTGCAGATTCCTGCCTCGGTACAGGTACATCGGCGTCTGATTCGGTACCGGATTACGGCGGCGGATACAGCCGGCCTGAGTGTCCGTGTTCCCTATGCCGATGACCCGCAGCCGAATTTTGCCTATTTTGTCTACGACGGCGTGCCGGCCTGGAGCGGGGCAATCAACCCCAGCGGCAGTGCTCCTCTCAATGAGGTTCAGCACTTTAATCCGGTCGTTATGCGCTCCCTGCCGGTCTATCATCTGATTGCACGTGAAACCGATGTATTAACCTGTCAGTACAATAGTTCATGGGATGATACCCAATATCATTTTGGCGGCACTCTGGTCTATGACGGGAAAGTGTATGACAATATTCACTACCGTGTCCGCGGTCAGGCCTCGACATTTATGTGGGGCAAGAATAAATGGAAATTTGACTTTAACCGGGGCCATTACTTCCAAGCCCGAGACGACTATGGCCGACCCTATGCCAAAAAATGGGACAAAATGAATGTGGGCATGGGCGGTTGTCCATGGTGGCAGTATCCGCATCCCGGCCCATGGGATCAGGGCGCGGGGGGGCTGTTTCTGAATGAAACACTGGCTTATCGGCTTTACAATATGGCCGGCGTTCCCGCCAGTCACACACAGTATTTCCAGTTCCGCATTATTGACGCTGCCGATGAAAACGGTTCCACCCAGTACAGCGGCGACTTCTGGGGGCTGTATCTGGCGATTGAAAATCCGGATGGAGCATTTCTCGATGAGCATGGCCTGCCCGACGGCAATCTCTATCGCATGGACAGCGGGTATGAGAAAAAAAATCAGGGTGCTACACAAATCAAAGACAACTCGGATATTGCGGCGTTTGTCAGCAGTTCGACAGGATACAACAAAACCAATCCCTATCAGCCGCTGTCCTGGTGGCAGGCCAATACCGACCTGCAAACCTATTACAGCTCCAAAGCGACGGGGATTGCAATCAATGATTCCGACAGGAGACCGGAGGCCAATTGCATTTATTACAGCAATCCGGCATCAGGCAAGTGGATGATGCTGCCCTGGGATCTGGATTTGACATTTGAGTGGGGCACACACTATACAGACTGGGAACACTGGCGGTATGTCCTCAGTTATGCAGAAGCCAACATTGAGTATCAGAACCGCTGCCGAGAACTTCTGGATCTGCTGTTCAATCCTGAGCAGGCCGGTCAGGTGGTCGATGAAATCGCTGCGGTCATCAGTGATTCGGACCTGACCAAATCGTTTATCGAAGCGGAACGGGCTATGTGGGACTATCATCCCCGCATCAGCAAAAAAGGGCAGTGGTATGCCAACAACGAATTTCTGACCAGCGCCTACGGGGGCACGCAGGATTGGGCCGGCATGCTGACCTATTACAAGACCGTCCTTTCCCCAACGGGATACAACAACGGCTACACCTATGGGGTCAAAGCCTTGACTGCCGAAGCGCAGGATGCTTCCATTCCCTACAAACCGACGGTTTCCTATATCGGTTCGAACGGCTATCCGTCCAACGATTTGCGGTTCCAGACTTCGCCTTTCAGTGATCCGCAGGGGGCGGATACTTTTGCTGCGATGAAATGGCGGATTGCCGAAGTGCGTCCCTTTGTTAAACAGCCGCTGCCGACAATCACTGGCGGCACCGCCGAGCCAACCCCGATTACACTGATTGCCCAACAGTCTGTATGGAAGTACTTCAAGGGGACTGCAGAGCCGTCGTTGCCTGTCGAAAACTGGCGTCAGAACGGATTTAATGACAATGAATGGCTGACAGGCCAGACCAGTATTGGCATGCAAGACAACGATGACAATACGGAGTTGTCCGATATGTACAAGTCCTATTACACCGTTTATTTGAGAAATACTTTTGATATTTCCGATGTCAGCCGAATCCAAAACCTGACGCTTCATGTTTATGTGGATGACGGCTGCATCATCTGGATTAACGGCACCGAAGTCGGCCGGCTGTATTGTCCCGATGGTTTTATTGCCTACAATCAGGCAATTGCCTACAATCATGAAGCAACCAGTTATGAGACCGTCATTCTGACGGCCCCCTACACGTATCTGGTCAACGGCACCAACACCATTGCCGTGCAGGCAATTCAGTCCAGCACCAGCAGCTCTGACTTTTCGATTGATGTCAGTGTTACCGCCCAACTGGCCGCGCAGACCAGCCCAGAGCCATTCTACGAGGACTCGTATGCCTATCGCGTGACCAAAGGCAAATATGAAATCGATGCCGTCTGGGAAAGCCCGGAACTGACTTCCTTCAGCAGTACAATTACCATTCCCGGCAGTGTTGTCAGGCCCGGCAGAACCTACCGTGTCCGCTGCCGGATGAAAGATAACACCGGCCGCTGGAGTCATTGGTCCAGTCCTGTGGAGTTTGCTGCAGGCCAGCCGCTGGCCGGAGGAGTCCTCGATTCCCTTCGCATTACCGAACTGATGTATAATCCCGCTGCCGATGCCAGCGGGGCCTATGACAGTCAGGAATACGAATTCATCGAACTGAAGAATATCGGCTCTAAGACGATATCCCTGAATTCGGTCACTATCAGCGACGGAATTACCTTTGATTTTGCCGCAGCTCCCTCAGCCCTGCAAACGCTTCAGGCAGGCCAGTATGTACTGGTGGTCAAAAACAAGGCCGCCTTCGAATTCCGCTACGGCACGGGTGTTTCTGACCGGATTGCCGGTCAATATTCCGGCAAACTGTCTAATTCCGGCGAAACCCTTGTAGTCAGCGATTTCTGGAACGGTACCATTGTTCGGTTTACCTACAACGACGGTTTCGGCTGGCCGACTGCTGCCAACGGCGGAGGACACTCGCTGATAGTCAAGGACTCTGCTGTCGAAGAGGAACCTTTGGGGACACTCGATTACGGCGGAAACTGGCGTGCCAGCACGTATCGCCACGGTTCTCCCGGGCAGGATGATCCAGCACCTGTTGTCGATGTGCGGCTTAATGAGGTGATTGCTCATACCGACTACTCGGAACCGGCTCATCCGGAGTATGATTCCAACGACTATATTGAGCTGTTCAACACATCGAATTATTCTGTGGAACTCAATGGATATTGGTACCTGTCTGATGATATTAACCAGCTTAAAAAATGGCCGTTACCCGCGTCCACTCTGGCTGCCGGCGGGCATATCGGGTATGATGAAGTCAGCGGCTTCCATAATCCTATCACACAGGGCTTTGGGCTGGATAAAGCCGGAGAACAAGTCTTTTTGTCCTATCTGCCCGGCACCAGTCAGGACCGCATTGTAGATTGCATTCGCTTTCGAGGTCAGGAAAACGGCGTTTCTCTGGGCCGCTATCCCGATGGCGGCGATGATTGGTTTGTTATGCCGCCGTCGCGCAATGCAGCCAATGCAGTTCCCATTCAGGATGTGGTGATTTCCGAGATTATGTACCATCCGCTGGAAGGCTCTTCCAACGATGAATACATTGAACTGTACAATCCGACCAGTGCATCCATCCTGCTGGCCAATGCCGATGGGTCATGGCGGCTGAGCAATGCCGTGTCCTATGTCTTCCCTGCCGGAATATCACTGGCAGCCGGCCAGAGACTGATTGTAGTTCCTTTCGATCCGACGGACATTATCCGTCTGGAAGCCTTCAAAACGGCTTATGGTGCAGACTCGCTGACGCCAGCGGTAAATGTCTTCGGGCCGTATATCGGGGCATTATCCAACGGCGGCGAACGGCTGGCCCTCGAACGACCGCAGGCGCCGGATGCAATAGGGCAGCAGGTTTCCTGGGTTCAAGTCGATGAAGTCTATTACGGCACTTTTTCGCCTTGGCCTGTTCAGGCCGATGGGCTGGGCAAGTCGCTGGTGCGCATTTCTTCGGAATCCTCGGCCAGCGGCAACAATCCGGCCAATTGGTGTGACGGGACTCCCTCTCCCGGAAGATAATCAGGAAAACGAATCTGCCGGCGGGAGTCTGGTTTTTTCCTTATTGGATTGTCGAGGTAAAAGGCGGCGATTATATGGCTATCCGCCGTTTGTAATAAAAACAATATTTACAATCCGGTTGTTGAGTGCCGCCTGTTCAGCATTCAGAGGCAGGATTTGCCTATCGAATACCTCGTGCAGCGGACTTGTCAAACACTGACAAATCCCATTCATCGAGCCATTCGATAACCAATCGGCCGTCCTCAAAGCGCACCGGCAGCCAGATATAGCGGCCGTCGATGGGATTGCTGGGCACCCAGACATCAAACATCGCAATATAGGCCTCTTTTTTGCCCTGTACCGGCAGGATAAATGTACTTTGGCCGCCGAAAGTCTTTTCCGGACCGAGATTGTTGTGCGGATTCACTCCCCGGCAGGGATTGCCCAGCTCTGTCCACGGCCCAAAGATATGCTCCGCGGCCGCCGACCGGGCTGCATTGGGCGCCCAGCCGGTACAGCCGGAAGTGAGCAGATAATAACGGCCCTGATGTTTGACCACAGCCGGCGCTTCGTTATGCCCCCATGGCAGAACACGGGCATAGCGGCCGGTAAAGTCGAGATAGTCATCGGTCAATTCGGAGATATGCAGGGTGTAATTTTCTTCGGCGGCGTGGATGTGGTACGCCTTGCCGTCATCATCAACAAAAACGGTCATATCCCGCGCCATTTGCCCGATTTCAAAATCCCGCTGGAGATAATTCTCCTGACCGGCCATTTTATCCTGTTGCTGGGCATTAACCGGCCATTGGCGGGCATTGGGACGAAACGAACGAAGATACCGATACGGACCGGTAACCGAATCACTGACAGCCAGCCCCGTCCGGGCCGCCCGGTAGCCCTGCCCGCGCAATTCCAGATGAAACCACATTACAAAGGTGTTGGTTTTGCTGTTATAGACCACCTTGGGACGCTCGATAATGCAGCCGCGGACGATTTCGCTGTTGGGATCACTGGACACTGCCAGCGCAATGCCTTCATCCTTCCAGTTGTACAGGTCTTTGGAGCTGTAGCAGCCTACGCCGACTTGAGCGGTGTTGCCTCGCCGGCCGGCTGTTTTATGCTCGCCGAACCAGTAGTAGGCATCGTGATAGTACAAAACCCCGCCGCCATGGGCATTGATATGCACGCCGTTATTGTCAGGCCAAACGGAATCCGGCACAAAACGGCTTTCGGCGGCTGCCGCTGAAGCACAAACCAGCAGGCAGACAGCCCCTAAAACTTTCGGCAGTCTATTGTTCATGGCATCCTCTCCTGATCAGCAGACATTTTGCTGTATAGACGCCGGCAGCAAGCGTCCTATTGCCGTGCTCGGGGCTGCATTGTAAATCTCTTTATCGGCCTGTTTCTCCGGCGCCGCCAAGCGTCTGAATCTTTTCTTTGGCCTCTTGGTAGGCCTGATGTCCCAGCCGGCTGATGACGGTTTGACGGTCGGGATACATGGTTCGAAACTGAATACGGTAGGCATCTTCAATTTCTACAGCCCTTTGATAATGCTGTAGAGCCGTCTGGGGCTGATGAAGCTGCTCGGCAGCCGCCGCCAGCGCAAAATGCATGCGGTCGGAGCCCGGATACCGCTCCAATGCCATTCTAAACGCCTCGGCCGCCTTTTCCAGATAAAGCGTTTTCCGGGTGCCATCGGCCTGCTGGGCCAGAAGACTGTAAATTTCTCCCCGCAGACGGAAGGGCTTGAAACTGGCTGGATTCCGCCGGCCGGCAATTTCTGCAAAATCCAGCGCTTTTTCGAGGAACCGCACATCCTTTACCCGCTGGCTTCGGTAGGTCTGAGTAAACATGGCAGCAGCGGTATAGGCCGTCTTGGGAGAGAGCGGATCGCAGGCTATGGCTCTGTCGAGCAACTCGATTCGCCGGCGGTCATCCCGCAAGGCCTGCTTCAACAGCTGATTGGCACGAACCGGCGGCAGCAAGACCCCGACGGCATAGACCGCACACACCAGCGCCAATCCCGCCGCTGCCCCAAGACGCACAGGTGCATCAAGATGAATCACAGACGGCGTTTGCCCCCCTGCAAGATGAAAATCGGCCATCAAGACAGCTGTCAGCAGCCAGAAGATGCTCCATATTCCCGGCTCAAAAACAGCAAAATCAATCAGGTTGTGAATCAGCACAGCCGCCAGACCGCATAGCAAAGCTGTATTCAGCCGGTCGCTGCGGCCGGCCGGCGAGCGGTCACCTGTCGATGCCGCCCACAGCAGAACATACGCCAGCACAAATACCCCCGCCGGCACAAGGTACAACACCAAGTAGGCCGCTGAACGGACTTCAACATTCTGATAAAGAAACTCTGTATCGACCAATGCCGGACGAACAAACAGCAGCATACATCCGCAGCAGGCAAGAAGCCCCGCCCACAAAAGTCCGCTCTGGGCCGACTGAGACTGCCCGGAATTATCCGGCAGAGTAAAGCGGCTCCGAAAGCTTTTCAGCATCGGCCCAAAGGCCCCCCATACGAATGCCAGCAGCCCCAGCGGCCCGTATTGAGACAGCAGCGACAGCGGCCAGCTATGGGGATTCTGAATGGTTTCCGAAGCGGCCGGATTTTTATAGTACATATATGACTCGGAGAAATTTCCGCCGCCGACGCCGGTTGGCAAGTGGTCTCTTATCATTTGGGCTGTGCTCTGCCAATACTGCCAGCGAACCAGCATGGAATTGCCGCCGGGCAGCCGGCCATAGCGAATGCCCCATGCGATTATTCCCGCAGCGGTCAGAAGCACAGCCAAAAGAAGCGCCGCCCCCGCCAGCCGCCGATGCTGCCAGATTCGCTGCCCGAAGCCAAACAGCACCAGCCACAGCAGCAGCCCCAGCAGCAGGGCGCCGATGCCGCCTTTGCTTTGCGTCATCAATACGCCGGCTCCGCAGACCGCCGCCGCCAGTCCGTAGCAGACCGCTGCCGCTGTCTGTTCCTGTGCACTGTCTTTGGCAACAGCCTGCGTAAACAGCCCGAAGGCGGCAAAAAATGCCAGCAGAAAAAAGGAGGCCGACGAATTGCTGGTCATCAGAAAGCCGCGGATATCCTTCGAATACAGCCGGTGTTCATACATCCAGTGCTCCAGACTGTTAGGCTCAATGCCCAGTTTCTGCAAGTGCTGGACAGGATCGGCCTGATAATCAGCAATCAGCATTTGATTGGCAGTCATCAGCTGGTCAGCGCACTGCACGGCCGCAGCAGCCCCGACAGCCGCCAGCAGCAGCAGCACCAGACGAATCGACTGACGCGTATCGAGCAGCTGAACCAGCAGCAAAGCAGTCAGCATCGGGCACAGCAGAGTCACCGCATCGGTTACGGCGGCACGCTTGTCGGAAGCAAAAAACGCCGATAGCAGGCCGGCCAAAAAAAACAAGGCAGCCGCCGGCCCGAAACCGGCCTTTCGCCAGCGGAACTGATTGAACAGAACAGCAGCCAGCAGCCATACGGCAAAACAGACCAGCAGAACTGCTGAGATAAGCAGACTGACAACTTCTGCCGACAGCATCAGACGCGTTTGCGGCTGATCAAGATGGGGATTTTCAATCACTGCCGCACGCAGCACAATAAGACCCATCATCACACACAGCAGGATATGATCCAGCCGCTGCAGGACAGGCGGCCGCTGTGCCGGCGGATGGACAGATGCTTTCATGACGCCTCCCTGCTGCCGGCAGATTCAAGAATGGCGATAAAAATAAGCACCATTACAGTCTGGGCAGCAATCAGCACCGCCCCCAGCAGGTCGGCCTGCTGCAGGCCAACCGCTCCCAGACCGGTACACAGAGTCGCCAGATAAAGCGTCAGCGCTACCTGTCGGTCGGTCAGTCCCCGCCGCTTCAGCCGATGCGAAAAATGCTGCGTATCGCCGACAAACGGACTTTTGCCCTGCTTGAGCCGCAGAAAGGTTACACTGATAAAATCATAAAGCGGCACAGCCATCACCACAGCAGGCATAAACACCGAATAAAGCGGCGTTCCCACTGCCGGGTCATAATAAGTCGTTCGCAGTGTCAGCAGTGCAACAAAAAAACCGACCACCATTGAGCCGCAGTCGCCCATGAAAATCACTGCCGGGGGGAAATTAAACACAAGAAAGCCGGCCAGTGCCCCGATAAAGACCAGCCCCATCGCTCCCACAAAAACCTGTCCGCTGCGGAAGGCCGCCGCCATCAGCACGCAAGCGGCTATCAGCGCGATGCCGGCGCTGGTGCCGTCCATATTATCCAGAAAATTAAAGGCATTGATCATCAGCACAATCCAGAAAACCGACAGCACCGTCGTGATGAGTTTGTTTTCGATAAACATCTCGACGCGGATATCAGCCCACACAGCCGCAAGGAGTGCCGCTGCAAACTGAAAGGTCAGCTTGACGAACGGTCCCAGCCGTTTTTTATCATCCCACAGTCCCAGCAGATGAAGAATCAGGGCCGCTGCTATGACGACCAGCAAGCCGCCGGATTTGTCTATAAATCCCGGAATATGCCGGGCCACCGAAGAATCGACCAGCGACAAATGGCCGGGGGCGATGACAAACTTCACAACGGCTGCCGGTATCAGAACAAACAGCGCAATGGTCCAGAAAATCGCTATCCCCCCTCCCAGAGCAACGACCGAGCGGTGATAGCGGTCTTCTCTCGGACGGGCAACAAAATCCGTCCGCATTGCCCAGCGCCGCACGCAGGCCGTCAGCAGTCCGCTGCACAGGCATGCCGCCGCCGGCAAAACGAGTGCTGCTATCGTTAAATGATTAATTGCCATTCACTCGGCACCAGATTTTTTCTACTGATATTCAACAGGATTCAACCGTTCTCTGTTAGGTTATCCGATTTCATTTTGCAGTTCGACAACCGTTTTTCTATTTTCGCTTTTTTTCGGCAGAAACCAAATTTATTTTTCCAATTCCCGCTGCTGGCGGACAACCGCTTGGCGAACCAGATTTAAGAACTCATTATACCGGCCGCTCTTGAAATCGGGAAATGTAAAAGGAAATGTTTCCCACCGGCCGCGGACATAGGTCATTGTAACTTCTGCATAGATACCCTCGCCGATATAGATGCGGTGGGCAAAGTTCTTGGTCGAGGCCAGCACCAGCTTGCTGGGTTCGACCAGTCCGGGGTCCAGATTGACCGGCCGCGGATACGGCGTATTCAGCCGCCTTGCCAATTCCTGTTCCATTTGATTGGTCTGGTGCTTGACCCATGCCAGCCGGCCCGGGTCAAGCAGCGTTTCAAATGCCAGAAACTGACGCACGATATTCGGGCCGGCCTGATCTGCATAGTATTCGGTCATATCAAACGGCCAAATCTGGCTGACCAAATCCGCCGGACCAAAAGCTTCTGTCAGCGGCAGCTGCGAGGCCTCTGCGGCCTGCCGGCTGCAGGCTAAAATCCCGACAATCAGCTTGGCTGGTTTTGGTGTTTTAATGTCCCACATAAATGGCTAATCGCCGGAATCTGGAAACGGATGAAGTGTGTCTGAAAGCCTGCCGAAAGCAGCGGGCTTAAATCGCTTCAGACACATTCCATTTTTCAGAATTACAAACACAACTGAATAAACATAATCTCTTTTCGGCAAAACCATCAGGGGGCCGTCTTATCATTTAATTTTTGACAGCATTGAGTTTGTCTTTCATCCGGCTGACAATTTGAGCCACCTCAGCGGCGGCGGTATCCAGCGGCAGGGTTGTGCAATCCGAATCGCAGCGGCGTTTACATTCTACCCGGCCTTCCGCCAAGGTTTTCTTGCCGATAGTAATGCGAATCGGAATGCCCAAAAGATCCGCATCCTTGAACTTGACGCCTGCCCGAATATCCCTGTCATCCAGCAGCACTTCTACTCCTGCCTCCAGAAGCTGCTGATAAATCCTCTCAGCGGCGGCGGTTACTTCTTCTTCCTGTCCGGCCGGGGTAACAATCACCTCCCACGGGGCTATGGTGATAGGCAGAATCATCCCGTCTTTGTCATGGCCGATTTCAATGGCTGAGGCAATAATGCGGTTGATGCCGATGCCGTAGCAGCCCATCAGCGGGTATTTCTCCTTGCCGTCGGCATCCACATATTTCACATCCAGTTTACGGGTGTATTTATCGCCCAGTTTGAAGACCTGCCCAACCTCAATGCCCCGCTTGAACAGAAGTTTTTTGCCTTCGAAGGTATCGCCTTCGACAGCGTTGCGGATGTCAGCCACCCGTATATGCGCTCCTTCGAGCGGAAAATCGCGGCCGGGGACAACATTCATAATATGGTAATCGGTTTTATTAGCCCCGGTCGCCCCGACGGCCATCGCCGCTACGCCGTAGTCGATAAAGACCTTGGCGGCTTTGCCGCAAAGCCCCACCGGCCCGGCAAATCCTACCGCCGCACCCGTTAGTTCCACAATCGCTGCTTCATCGGCCATTTCAATATGAGCCCCGTCCATCAGACGGGTCAGTTTTTCCGTATTGACCTCATGGTCACCCCGTACCAGCGCCAGAATGACGCCCTCGGGAGACTTGTAAATCAGGGTTTTGATCAGCTGATGCGGCTTGACCTTCATATAGGCACACGCATCGTCAATCCTGCCGGCCTTGGGGGTATAAAAATCCTCGACCGGACCGACCGGAACAGGCGGCTGCTTGGGCAGCGGGTCAACAGGGGCCTTTTCAATATTCCATGCCTGCCTGTTGTCGGCGGTATAGACGATGATATCTTCGCCGCTGGCACAGGGCACTGTAAACTGATGCGAGCCGGTACCGCCCATCTCCCCCGACTCTGCCAGCACAATTACATACTCCAGCCCGCACCGTTCAAACACCCGGCAGTAGGCGTGATACATATCCATATAGGTCTTGTGCAGGCATTCCTCGCTGGTATGGAAGCTGTATGCATCCTTCATAATAAATTCGCGGGACCGCAGGACGCCGAACCGCGGCCGGAATTCATCCCGGTACTTGGTGTTGATTTGATACAGATTCATCGGCAGCTGCTTGTATGATTTGATTTCGCCGGCTGCCAAATAGGTGAAGCCCTCTTCGGCTGTCGGCGACAGCACATTGCCCCGCCCGTGGCGGTCAACGAAGGTGCCCAAGGTCTGGCCATAGTCGATATCGCGGCCGGTCTGCTGCCACAGTTCCAGCGGCTGAACAACCGGCATAATGATTTCCTGCGCGCCGGTCCGGTTCATTTCCTCCCGGACAATCTGCATCACCTTGGCCAGCATCCGCTGGCCGGCCGGCAGATAAATATACGTGCCGCTGGCCAGCTTGCGCATCAGGCCGGCACGAATCATAAGCTGATGACTTGGTATTTCCGCATCTGCGGGCACTTCTTTGACAGTCGGTATCAGAGTCTTACTATAACGCATACGTTGTCTTTCCTGTTTTAATAAAGCTGACTGACAGTTTCTTTAACAATCCCGGTTGGAACATCTGCCGCCCACTGGCCGTCTTTGCACCACACCTGCCCCAGCGATTCAAGCAGCACAAACCGCGGCCATTGTCCGACGGCCTTTTTGTCCATTTTCAGCAGGTCGAGAATCCTCTCTTTTTTCAGATTGGCCGGTATCTTCGCCGGCATTTGGAGTTTCCTCAAAAGCGTTTCGATGCGTTCCAGCCGGCTATCGCGGACCAGTCCCATTGCCTTTTCAATGCGGCCGGCGGCTTTCATTCCGATGGCCACGCATTCGCCGTGCAGAAGACCAAAACCGCTGGCCGCTTCGACGGCGTGGCCGATGGTATGCCCGTAATTCAAAATCCGGCGTTTGTTCTTCTCCGTCGGGTCTTCCTGCACAACCGACGCCTTGATCCGGCAATTGGTCATAGCCATATATTCAAGCATCGACAGGTCTTTTTTGAGAATCGCATCGATATTGTTTTCAAGATATTCAAAATACACAGCATCGGCGATAGCGGCGTGCTTAACAGACTCGACCAGCCCTGCACGGTACTGGCGGTCATCCAGCGTCAGCAGCGTTTTGACATCAATATAAACCGCCGCTGGATGCCAAAAGACACCAAAGGCGTTTTTGCTGACAGAGCTGTCCACACCGGTTTTGCCGCCAATGGCTGAGTCGGCTTGAGCCACAGCAGTGGTGGGAATCTGGATAACCGGCACACCCCGCTTGAAAATCGCTGCCGCAAAGCCGGCAATGTCGCCCACCGTCCCCCCGCCCAGCGCTGCAACAACCGTATCCCGGCCAAGCCGCTCCTTTTCCATCGCCTCAACAATCGCCGCAACCGTCTGGATATGCTTGGATGCCTCTCCGGCCGGCTCAATCACATACACCGGCGCCGCGGCAGTCCCCAGCAGCGTTTTCAAATGCCCCGCCTCGGCCACTGCCGCATCCGTAACAACAAACGGTGAACAGTTGGGCCACCGGCGTCGAATATCCGCCCACACATCCGCCAATATCCCCTGCCCGACGGCAATCGTATAGCATCCCGCTTCAGCCGCCGGAATTCGGACATCCAGTGTTTGTATCGGCTTGCTCATTTTCCCATTCACTATCAATAGCAAATTACCGTATGAAGAACATACGGTTTCAGCTGCTGTCGTCCATTCAGTCCCGACAGCTCAATTAAAAATGTCAGTCCCGCTATGGTTCCGCCGAGCTTTTCAATCAGCTTGCAGGCCGCGGCCATGGTCCCGCCGGTAGCCAGCAGGTCATCGACCATCAGCACCTTCATTCCCGGCCGTATAGCATCGGTATGGACTTCCACAACATCCCTGCCGTATTCCAGCCCGTAGCTGACCGATTCGGTATGAAAAGGCAGCTTGCCTTTCTTGCGGATAGGCACAAATCCGGCTCCCAGCGTCCGAGCCACCGCCGAGCCAAAAATAAAACCCCGTGCCTCCACCGCCGCAACAACATCTATTCCCTTGTCAGCAAACGGCGCCGCAAGCGCCTCAATGGCCTGTGCCAACGCCTGCGGGTGAGCCAGCAGCGGCGTAATATCCCGAAACAAAATCCCCGGTTTGGGAAAATCCGGAATCTCCCGAATAAACGCTTTCAATTCGCCTGCTTGAGCCGGCATCGCTGTTTCCTCACTTTCTGCAACAAAAAAAGGCGGGCGTTCCTACGAACCCCGCCTTATCGGCTGTCTGCATCGGTCTCTGATTACGTTGTCAGCAACGCATTGAGCTGGGCAAGGGCATTTCTCTGCAATTGACGAACGCGCTCCCGCGTTAGTCCCAGTTTTTCGCCGATTTGCTTGAGGGTCAGCGGTTCCTGACCGCCCAGACCAAACCGCAATCGAAGCACCTCGGCTTGGCGGGTATCCATCTGATCCAGCAATTCCAGAGCCCGTTCCAACTGCTCATTGGTGCCAAGGTCATCTTCCGGGTTTATGATTGTATCATCTTCTACGGCTTCGTCAAGGCCGGCATTCTGTTCTGTCGGTTCATGCTGAAATCCAGAATCCACCACCGCTACAATTTCACGAATGGCCTGCGCCTTGCGAACCGGCACACTCATGGCTTTTGCCATTTCATCCAAATCCGGCACCCGACCCAAGCGGGTTTCCAGCTCAGCATAGACCTGCCGCCATTGATTGATTAACTCGACCATATAGGTCGGAATATGAATCGGCTGTGAATTGCTTAAAATAGCCCGCTTTATGGACTGTTTGACCCACCAGGCCGAATAGGTGCTGAATCGGACGCCGTGTTCCGGATCAAATGTGTCCACAGCCCGCATCAAACCCAGATTGCCCTCTTCAATCAAATCCCCCAAAGTCAGACCATGACCGGAAAATTTTTTTGCGATATTTACAACCAGCCGGAGATTACTTCGAATCAATTGTTCCCGAGCTTGCGGATCGTTTTCTTCCCGAACCGCCTTAGCCAAGGCCTTTTCTTCTTCCCAGCTGAGCAAAGGGGCATCATCAATTTCTTTGAGATATTCTTTTATTGCTGCATCAAAAGCCATAGATTTACTCCTACCGTGCGTCTCAATCGAAATTTGGAAATTGTCTGCACAAGGCCCTTTTTTATAGGGCCGACAGGGTCTGCTGTTTTGTCCAGCAAACCCTGCGGTTTATATCGACTGAATCGTGCATGCAGTTAACCGTCGGCCGCCCTTTTCTTTCAGTAATTCTGTATAGAATCTTCCATATTATCTTAACGTCTCCAATATTTACCTTTCGCCGCATACACCATTTTTCAGAAATACGATGTTCCATGGCCATCCCAAGCTTATCTTGAAAAACAGTTGACAGACAAGATAGTCAGTGATAACCTTTGAATTTAGAGAAAATCGTAAAGGAAAGTCCGGATATAGAAAATAACAATTCGATTGGGAGACATTGCAATGTATTCCACAAGAATGTTGATTTATGCAATTCTGCTGATGTCCCTGATGGTTCCATTTGCACCGGCAGCCCCGGATGCATCTGTTCCGCAGGTGGCAGGCAAGCCGGCCAATGTTCAATATCCGTTCATCGCAGAGGTTACAGGCAATAATGTCTATATACGCTCCGGCAAAGGGCCGCTTTACTATCATTGCGGCAAACTGAATATCGGAAACACCGTTACCGTCGTTGAAGATGCCGACGGCTGGTCTAAAATTGTCCCGCCGGAAGGGTGTTATTCGTGGATCCACAAGGACTATGTCAAGGTTTCGGCCGGCTCGAACAAAGGCGAGGTAATCGGCGAAAACGTCCGTGTGTGGGCCGGTTCGGACTTTATAGAGGCCTCCCGTTCGGACAGCATGCAGGTCAAACTCAATAAAAATAAAGACCAGATTGATGAAGACGACTTTGTCGAACTGCTTTCCGATCAGCCCGAAAACAGCGCCTATTACAAAATCAAGCCGCCGGCGGGAGCTTTCCTGTGGGTCAGCAGTGAATTCCTGAAGTATGTCGGCCCTCTGGTGCACAAAACACCGGTCGCTGTGCCCCCTCGTCCTGATGCCAACGAAGTCCTGCCTCCCGCGGAAGAAAAAACCGTTCCGGCATTCAGCAATTTGACTCCCCAAGAACCTTCTGCCCAAGCCGCCGGTGTTCAGGAGCCGGCCGCTAAGGAAGCTGCTGCGCCGACACCGCCTGCACCCAAGCCAGTAACAAAGGAATCGGTGCTTCTCAAGCAGTGCTACGAATTGTCGGCCCAGATTGACCAGCAGCTCAAAAAACCCCTCAGCGAACAGAACTACGCTGACATCTCCAAATCGCTGGAAGCCATCAAAAACGACCCCGAAGCCGGCAAAGCCGCATCCTACTCGCAAATTCTGCTGGAGCGCATCGCCCGCTACGAACTGGCCATCCGCGTAACCGATATCGTCAAGCAGCAGGATGAAGCGCTGGCAGCTGCCAAAGAACAGATTGAAAAAGCCCATCAGGCCCAGCTCAGCAGGCTGCCCAAGACGCTGGAATTCCTCTTTGTCGGCACGCTGAAACCTTCGTATGTTTATACCGACAAGACCGGCCAGAAGCGGTATGTTCTGATGGACGGCTCCGGCAAAATTCTCTGCTATGTTACCGCCGCTTCACCCGAAATTGCCGCACGGCTTGAACAGGCCGTCGATACGCAAATCGGCATTCGCGGCAATATCGTCAGCAATTCCAAGGCACTGGTTACGCTGGTTTCTGCCACAGCTGTGGAAGCAATGCCTCAGTAAAAACGAACAAAACAGACAGCCCAACAGCCCCGGCGACTCAGGCGACGGGGCTTTTTTATTTCAGCCGGGCACAGCCGGCGGCTCTCATTCCCGCCAATGCACCCGTTGAAAAAGCAATCTGCAGATTATACCCCCCGCAGGGACCATCGACATCAATCACTTCGCCTGCAAAAAACAACCCCTCGCACAGCCGCGACTGCATCGTCCTGAAATCAATCTGGCTGCGGCAGATTCCGCCGCGAGTCACTGTTGCCTTCTCCAACGGCGCACAGCGAATTGCCGTCAGCGGCATAGCGCTAAGCAGTTCGACCAACCGCCGCCGCTGCTGGCGGCGTAGATGGCCGGCACAAACCGGTTCATCTGCCGCCGTCATCTCCTGCAAAAGCTCGCCGATCCGCCGCGGCAACCGCAGCGACAAAATCCCCGCAAGGTCTTTTTGGGGATGTTCTGCGCAATGCCGGATGATTTGTGCTTCCAGCATTTCAGCAGTGCAATCGGGGCAGAAATTCAGCCAAAGCGGGACGGAATTGCCCCGCCGGAGAGTTTCGGCGGCAGCCCGGCTGACATCAAAGGCCGCCGGTCCTCCGATGCCGTCGGCTGTAAACACAGCCGCACCCGTGACAGTCTGCCTTTTTCCGCCCAGCTGCATCCGAATTGATACCCGTTCCAAACTGATGCCCTGCAGCCGGCCCGGCCATGGCTGACTGCATACAACCGGACATAATATCCCTATCGGCTCTATAACTGTATGACCGAAGGTCTCGGCAAGCTTATACCCGTCGCCGGTCGAGCCCGTCTGCGGCCATGAAGCCCCGCCGGCGGCAATCACCACACACTTGCAGGCATAGGACGCCTGTGCTGTTTTAATCTGAAAGCCCCCTGTGTTTTTGGAAACCTCCGCGACCCGTGCACCGTAATAAACGGCTGCGCCGCAGCGGTTGACTTCGCCTAAAAGAATCCTGAGGACATCCTCCGCACAGCCCCTGCGCGGAAAAATGCAGCCGTCGGGTTCAGCCGCTGTCTCCAGCCCGCGCCGGGCGAAGAAATCGATCAAATCGGCCGGACGGAGCGCATAAAAAGCATGCCGCAGGGTATTGCCGAAGGGATGACAGGCTTTGATGAAATCATCTATGCTGCCGGTGTGCGTCAAATTGCACCGTCCGCCGCCCGTCAGCAGCAGTTTTTTGCCAGCAGCCGAGTTTTTCTCGAAAACACAGGTCTTGGCGCCGGCCTGTGCCGCATAGACAGCCGCCATCAGACCCGCTGCTCCTGCCCCGATAATAGCTACATCAAACATTGCTGTTGTGCATTCAAAAGTTCGGTAAATGCGTCTCCCAAAACCAGCTGCCTCACCGGCCTTAAAAAAGTCCTGTCGGCGGCCTGAAAACAGACAGAAAAACTGCCTGAACAACAGGATCCTTCATATCGCCGCGGACCTCCACCCGCCACAATGCCGCACCCATTCCCCGCAGAAGCCGATCCAAAAAAGTATCCTCTTGAGCAGGCGGCCGATTCCATGCGGTCAGTTCCATCGTTATCTGCCGGCTTTGGAGATTCAAACGCCCTTTGCCGCGAAAAATCAGCGGCTGCCCCACCATCACCACATCATCCAGAATCAGTTCTGCTCCGCGGATAACGGCGGCAACATCCATTCGGCTGAAAACAAACTCTTCCGGCTGGCGTAGCTGCACAGCCGTCAGAATCTTGCCCGGCAGCGACTGACGGCCCATTTTCATATCCACCACCGCTGCAGTCAGCCGGCCGCGCGGTTCTGCAGGGGTCTGAAAATCCCCCTGCAATGTCAGCGAACCGGAAACCAATCCCTGCATCTGCTGCTGGGGCTCTATGGGCTGCCGGGCTTCCAGCAGTTTTATGACAGGGACATCCTGACAGTCCAGCTTCAGCAGATATCCCGGCTGGACGCCGGCGGCAAGATTGACCTGAAACTCACCGCTGACTGCACCGTCATACAGCTGCGCTGTGAGGTTTGATCCCTTCAGCCGCATGGTATTGGGATCGTAAGCCGCCCGGCCGGACACATGTTCTGCCAGCCAGTGGCGGTATTGAAGCCGGTTGATCACATAATCGCCGGAAACTTCCCACCGCTGCGATTCAAAATCTCCCGCTGCAGATCCGCTGAAAACACCATCCCCCAGTGAAACCTGTCCAGCCGCACCGCACGAAAGCCCTTCCAGTTTTACCTGGGCATTCAATTCAATCCCCGAGGGCTTTCTTTGGGAATTCATCCGCACGCATCCATCATGCACTACAAGCCCTGCCTGACCTTTGGGACGTGCCCACGCATACAGGGCGCGAACCTGCCGGCCTGCCGCATCCAGCGGCAGCGATTCAAGGGGAATAGCCTGCCACTGAAAATCGGTCAGCTTTACAGTTTCATTTTGTATCCGCAGCCGGCCTTGCAAACGCCCCAGCGGAGTATCCTCCCACGCCAATCGGCTCTCCTTGAGCACCGCAATCAGATCATTGCCGCGGCATTCTGTTTCCGGAAGATTCGTCTCCAGCCGTCCCGACACATCAACTCGGCCCAGCAGCCGGAATTTTCCCGGCATCTGCTCGATGCCGGCGATATTCCAAAAGGCCTCATTCAAATCAAAGTCCCTCAGCTCCAGCTCCAGACAGAAACCCGCCTGCTGAGGCAGACGGCCTGCCGGATAAACCGTTCCGCTGAGCACCACAGGGCCGTTGTCGGTTCGGCCTTCAAGCCGATGCAGCAAAATACGGTCATCAGCAATTTCTGCTGACAGCTGCACGTCCCGTATCGCAAGAGGAAATTCCTTATACAGAAGCCGCTGGCCCTGCAGCCGAACCTGCGCGGTGTAATCGAACTGCTCTTTGGCCGCCGGAGAAGATTGGATGCGTATATCAAAATCAGCAGCCGCAGAGATTTCCAGACGATTCCACAGTGCCTGTGCTGCCTCCGGCAGGGCTTCTCGAAGCGCCGCATCCGTCGGAATCCGCCTGCCTTCAACATAAACGCTGAATACCGGATCCTCTGTCTGCAGTTGTTCGGCCTGCCCGCTGATCAGAATGCTGCGGCCGTCATCATAACTGGCTCTGACATTTTCGAACAGAATCCGGCCGGTTTCTATGCGGATGGTTCCTGTCAGATTTTCCAGCAGATACGGAATCCGATTATACACAGCCGAAGCATTCTTCAGATGCAGTGCAACAGCGGCATCCTTTCGTCCATCCGCTGCCCGGCGAAAACGATAATCCAGCCCCGCCGCCCCCTGCGGCTTGAATGCCAGCCACAGCCGCTTAGCCGAATCCTTGAGGGCATTGTACAAATCCTCATCAAAACGGATACTCTCGCTGGTTGTTCGAAGATCTATCTCGGCCTGAGGTCCAAAATTGCTGACTGTTCCATTGACCAGCAGAATGCTGTCCCCATGCCGGCCTTTGAGATTGTTCAGATAAAGCGTACGGCCTTTGAGCTCAATATCTCCCTGAATGCCGCTGACCGTATAGGGAAACTGATCATCCCGGACGGCTATATCCACGCAGCGTATCCGGCCGCTGAATTGGGAATCCGACAGATCATCCAGATACCCGTGCATCTGGGCTTCGATATCGGCCTTGCCGCACGCATGATACCGCCCTAAGAACCGGGCTGCCGCCGGCTCCAGCAGCGACAGAATCGGCCGGCTGCACACTATGGCGTCCGGCTCAAACCGGTCAGCCGTCATCAAACCGTGCGCGGAAACCTCCAAATCAACCGGACGGCGGCCTGTGCGATGAATCAAGCCCCGAATATCGGCCTGCCCCTGCCCCAGCAAAAAACGGCACCGCTGAATCGAAACGGTCTGGGCATCAAATGTGCACTCGAACTGAATCCCCTCAAGGTTCCAGGCATTATCCAGCACCCGTGCCTGCCCCATCCGGATATATCCTGCCGCCGCCAGCCGGCTTTGCCGATCGCCCTGCCCCAGCGTCAGCAGACCTTGAATGCTGCTGTCGCCATAGCCAAACCGGCCGTCTGTTTCAAGCCGGAAACTGTATTCCCGCAAACCCGCCGGAACCGCAATATCGCCGTTGAATCCAATAGTCGCAATCGTTTCTGCAGTATCGGCAATCCGGCGGATGCGAAGCGCACCCCGCCGCATTTGTATCAGCGGAATGGCTGTCTGTCCGCCTGCGTTCCGAGCCCCGAACGCCAGCCGGCTGAAATTCCAATTTTTCTGGCCGGCATCATAATCGGCCGTAACTGCAAAATCCGACAGTGTTATCGAATGAATTGACAGACGCCCTTTGAGCAAATGCAGCGGAATAAACTGCACATCCATGCGATCCGCCCTCAAAATCGCCGATTCATCCCCCGATGCAGTTTCGCCCGCCACGACAACCCCATTCAGGCGGACCGAACCGACTCCGGTAAACCAGCCGGACTGAATGGATACACCGGCGCCGCAAAACCGCGCTATGCTGCTTTGTGCAGCAGGCACAATGACAAAAAATCCTATTCCATACACCGCCGCCGCAATAGCCAGCAGACACACCAGCGCAGTGCGCACAGACCGAAAAATTCGCCGTCGGATTTTGCGAAGCCTTTTTGTTCTTGTATGACTTGACATGGAGCTGTTATCGGACACGGCAAGCGTCCGGCTTGGTCCTTTAGGTCCGGCTGCTTATCTTTTATTGCCCAAGAGGTCGCAGCGCCTTATCGGCAATATCCCGCCGGAAGTAAGCCCCTTCAAAATGAATCTTACTGACTGCTTCATACGCACGCATCTTGGCCTGTGCGATCGTCTCACCCAGCGCCGTCACACCCAGCACCCGGCCGCCGCTGGTTACAACAGCGCCGTCTTTTCTGGCCGTTCCCGCATGGAAAACAAACACATCCTTCAATTTGGCCGCCTCTTCCAGTCCTGTAATCACCTTGCCCTTTTCATAGCCGCCCGGGTAACCGCCGGAACTCATCACCACACACACCGCCGGCCGCTCATCCCATTGCAGCGTTACGGCATCCAGTTTGCCGTCGCAAACCGCCAGCATCACTTCCAGCAGGTCGCTCTTGAGCCGCATCAGAATCGGCTGGGTTTCCGGGTCGCCGAAGCGGCAGTTAAATTCCAGCACGCGCGGCCCGCCCTGCGTCAGCATCAGTCCCGCATACAGCACCCCCTTATACGGCGTCTCGTTGCGGTTCATCCCATCGATCGTCGGCACAAGGATCTCCCGAATAATCTGGTCCATCAGGGCATCCGTAACGATGGGAGCCGGGCTGTAGGCGCCCATCCCGCCGGTATTCGGGCCTGTGTCCCCATCGCCTATCGGCTTATGGTCTTGGGCGCTTTCCATCACATAAATGTTCCGGCCATCCACAAACGCCAGAATGGATGCCTCCTGCCCCAGCAGTTTATCCTCAACAACAACTGTATTGCCGGCATCCCCAAAAATGCGGTCTTTCATAATCTTTTCCGCTGCCAGAATCCCTTCAGCCGGGTCATCGCAGACAAATACCCCTTTTCCTTTGGCCAGTCCGGCGGCCTTGACCACAACCGGCTCATCCCGGCTGGCAATATATGCCTTGGCATCTTCAAACGAGGTAAACGAACGGCTTTCAGCCGTCGGGATGCTGCTGGCCCGCATAATCTCTTTGGCAAAATGCTTATCCGCCTCAAGCTGAGCGGCCGCCCTGCTGGGCCCAAAGGCCTTGATGCCGGCCGCCTCGAAGGCATCCACCGCACCCATCGCCAAGGGGTCTTCCGGCCCAATTACGGCTAAACCGATATCAGCACCGCGGGCAAATTTGACTAATTCTTCAATATTTGTGTCCGCTATGTCTATATTCTCGCCAAACTGGGCTGTGCCCGGATTGCCGGGGGCAATATAGAGCTTTTTAAGCCTCTTGGACTGGGATAATTTCCAAGCAATAGCATGTTCCCGACCGCCGCTGCCGACCAATAAAACCTTCATAAAAACTCCTCTAATAATGTCAAATCCGTACCGAATGAATAATAATATCTTTTCTTCACTTTTACCAACGAAAATCAGCTAATTGCAGGTAATCATCCGGCCAAAACAAGCCGAAAAAGAAAAGCGGGAGATAGTCTATCTGACTATACTGGATGCGTTATATACAGATTAAATATACAATCAGCAATGCGCAAGCAAAATACAAACAGGCAAAACCGGACGCGGGGCTTTACGCTGGTCGAGCTGATGATTATCACGGCCATACTGGGCATATTGGCGGCTATTGTTTTTCCCGAGTTTCAGGGCCATATCCAAAGGGCCAAAGAAACACAGGCAAAGGCCAACCTCCGCCTGCTCCGAGAAGCCATCGAACGCTACGCCGCCGACCATAACGGAATCCCACCGGGGTATCTCAACAATGACCCCTCAGCAACGGTCAGTGCCAGTGAATTTTACAGGCAGCTCGTTGTAAAAGGAAAATATCTCAACGAAATGCCCAAAAATCCATTTAACGGCTACAACGGTATGTTTATTTGCGCAAACATCGTTCCTTTCCCCGCCGAAGCTGACGGTACTTCCGGTTGGATTTATAAGCCTCTGACAAAAGAGATTCGACTTAATTGGCCAGATACAGATTCAGAGGGGAAACTCTTTTACAGCTACTGAACCTTGCCGATGCCGCCCTGCTCTGGTATGATAGACAGCGGATCTGATAACTCAATAAATTAGGACATAATTATTATGGAAAAGCCAAAAGGATTTTTTGCGATTCTTATTCCTGCCGTAACAGTATTTATCTCCAGCGCCTGCATAATGATTATTGAGCTGGTCGCCAGCCGGCTCATTGCCCGTCATCTCGGCTCATCTCTGTACACTTGGACAGCCGTCATAGGCGTTGTGCTTGCCGGCATTACTATCGGCAATTACACCGGCGGTCGAATCGCTGACCGGTATCCATCTCAGAAAGCCCTTTCCTTTCAATTCTGTCTGGCATCTGCGGCCTGTGTGATTATTATTATTTTGAACAATGTCGTCGGCGATTGGATATGGCTGTGGAAGCTGAGCTGGCCGATGCGGGTTTTTCTCCATGTGACCCTTGTTTTTCTGCTGCCCTCTGTCCTGCTGGGAACCATCAGCCCGGTGGTGGCGAAAATGGCCCTCGATCGAGGACTGCCGGCCGGCCGCACGGTCGGCGATATTTATGCCTTCGGCGCTGCCGGCAGCATCGCTGGAACCTTCATTGCCGGCTTTTACCTGATTGCCGCAATGGGAACCGTCGCTATCATCTGGACGGTTGCGTTTATCTTGGCGCTGATGGCCGCCCTCTACCGGCTCAAGGCATGGCCTGCCTGGCTGTGGCTGCTCCTTTTGGCCGGCTTTTTTTTTCTCGGCACTTCTAAAGCATCCGCCGCTGAGAATTTAGGCACTTCCTTTCTGCTGCGCGAAAAAATTGACCCTGCAGTCCTTTACACCGATGACACAGAGTATTGCTACATTGCCGTTAAGCAAATATCCCAAACACCAGACCGCCGCGAATTTATTCAGGATAAGCTCAAGCACAGCGAAATCAATATGGACAATCCTGACGATCTGCTGTACTTCTATACCCACATATACGCAAGCATAACGCACGGCCTGCGGCCCCAGCCGAATCCTCTTGCCGTCATGGTCATCGGCGGCGGCGGATATGTTTATCCCCGCTACATCGAAAAGCACTGGCCCGGCAGTCAAATCGATGTTGTCGAAATCGATCCCGGTGTGACAGAGGCGGCCTACGCCGCTTTTGGTCTGCCGCGCAGCACAACCATCCGCACCCATACAATGGATGCCCGCAATTTTGTTGACGGCCTTTTGCTGCTTGAAAAGAATGGACAATCTGTCCCCAAATATGATTTTATCTACGAAGACGCTATCAATGATTACTCCGTCCCTTTTCAGCTTGTTACGCACGAGTTCAACAAAAAAATTGTTCAGCTCCTCAAACCCAACGGCGTCTATTTAGTCAATCTAATTGAAGTATATAATTCCGGCTTGTTTCTGGGCAGTATGATTCAGACGCTGGAAAAAACATTTCCTTATGTCTATGTCCTGACGGAATACGCCCCTCACAGCATCCGCAACACATTTGTGCTGGCCGCTTCTTTCGAACCGCTTGATCTGCAGGCCATTATCGGCCGGTACACCCGCGGCTCGGATATTTGGTATCTCAGCGAAGAAGAAATCAGCGGCCTCAAGCAGCGGGCTTATTTCGGGCTGATTACAGACGATTACGCCCCCGTTGAAAATATGCTGGTGCCGGTGGTTCAGCGCACAAGCTCCGACTTTCTGGCTGTCAAGTACAAAAATCAGGCTAACGACCTTAAGAAGCTCGGCAAATATGATGAAAGCATACAAAAATATCTCGATATGATACGGGTTGAACCAACCCTGTCGATTTTGGGCTACAACGAAATCGGGATAATGCTGGCCCAGCAGAACAAACCCGATGAGGCCGCTTCCTATTTTCTCAAAGCAATTGACTACAACCAGAAAGCCGATGTACCCATCAATCTGGCCAGCGTTCACCTGAATTTAGCCCTGCTGCTGCGTGAAATGGGCAAAACCGCAGAAGCCGCAGCTCATTTCCAGACGGCCGCCGATGGCTACAAAAAAGAGCTTGCCAAAAATCCTAAATCGCTTAAGGATACAATGCTGGTGGCTACAACCCTCAAAGAGATGGGAAATCTGTCTGAGGCAATCGAATATTATCAGAAGGCAGTGGATCTGAATCCCTACGATACCCAGCAGCACATCACGCTGGCTCAGGCCTACGAAGCCGTCAATGACTACGACAAGGCAGTCGCAGCCATCCAAAAGGCCATCGGATTTTTTGACTACATCAATGAATCAAATCGGGCGGCTCCCCTAAAAGAGTATCTCAAATACCTCAACTTCCAGAAAGCCCAGCAGAAGCCCTGACAACTTAAGCTCCCCAGACAATCAGCAACGCAAACCGGCTTGTTCAGAGGCTGCCTGCCGGTCTGCCCTGCTGCTGACAAGCAAGGAAGCGGCTATTCTTTTTGGAACACCACTTCGCCCCGCCAGACCGGTTCTTTATCGTCAAAAAGGTTGCGCCGTTCTTTAAGCGTCCATCCTTCAAACAGCAGAGCATCAACAAATCCCATCGTTTGCAGGTCCGGCTTCCAGGTCTTGCCGTCTTCGGATACCTTGCCGATTAGATAATCGGTCGTGCTGCCCTCGACGGCATGATTGCCTACATCGTGGTAAAAATAGGCCAGCTCAACCGTAATGCCCAGCTCCCGGGTGGCCGGCGACCAGCTGACAGTCCACAAGCCGGGGCGATAGATGGCCTTGCCCTGATATTTGGGGATTTCAAACGAAGTTTCTTTGCCCGGGTGCATTTCTGTCCTGCCCATCGGGATTATCATAAATGGGATATAGCCGTTTTTATCCAGCTCTATTGTCCAGCCCTGTTCAGGGCAGACCCATTTGCCGGCTAATTCTGCGGGGAATTTCCCGCCCCCCTCCACTATAATTTTGACGCCTTTGTGCGGCTGGCCGCAGCCGGAGAGAGTGAACATAAAACCGACAATAAGAAATACTGCAGTTGTAATCTTCATCAGAAAGATACCTTTAATTTACGTAAAACCAAGCAGAACCGTTTAACAAGCAAGCCCGGCGGAAGACCTGCCGATATTTTGCTTTTTATACTGCTTTATCGGTACGGCAGGCCCTATAACATAAATATATTGGGTTTTGTACAGCGTCAATAAAAAAAGAGGTTCTCTTTTAAGGGAGAACCTCTTTCACACACTTACTTTGCAAAGCGTTTGGCTATAGTGTTATTTGCGGCGAAGCAGCAGACCGCCAAGACCCAGCAGAAGCATCGTTGCCGGTTCGGGAATAATTGGAGCTACTGTAACTGCGAAACTCTTAACCGGGACATTTAAATCTACGTTGTAATCATACAGATCAAAAGTTAACATTCCTGGTACACTGGGAGCTAAAACATCAAATTTAATCCACTCACCAGCAGGTACCGGCTTGGATCCAGTGGCGCCTACTTCATCCACCAGAAACTCCCATCCGCCCAAACCAGCTTCAAAGCTTGCACCTGTAACATTACCTTGTACTTTCGACCAGCCAGTTACTGCAGTAACACCATCTCCATAAAGGCCACCCGCGAAACTATACGGTTCATCTCCGCCTATTATAATCTGAAACGCTTCACCCACATTTACCTGATCCGGAGCTGTCACTACCAACGCTGCATTTGACAACATTGCAACGCCCATAACCAAAGCCAATACCATCAACTTCTTCATCATCGTTCTCCTTTCATCATCAGTTTTTTGTTCGAACAAACTTAACCGTTAACGTTAACCTGCACTATTTCGATAGTGAAGTGTGTGTCCAATTTAGTCATTGCATGTATCCGGAACTACTCCTTGGTTGAAATAGCTGACTAAAATATTTAAATCAGCATAACCAACACGGCGCATCACTTTACCAATTTGCTCTTCAGTACGCGAAAAATCTGCAGCTATCCAAGATTCTGTACCCGTATAAACCTTATTAAAACCACTCACAAGAATATTCAAGTCAGCATAGCCAACCCACCGCATTACTTTACCAATTTGTTCCTGTGCTCCATTGGCATCACCATGGCACTGACGGGGGTTGCACCAGCTGTCGGGCTTGCCGACGGCGACCCACTGAGCATAGCTGGGATTGGTTGACGGAATGCAGTCAACGGGTCCTGAAGAAACAGTCACGCAGGCCACAGAAGCGATATTGCTGGTCAGAGCAGCATCGCCCACCACGCCGCTGTCCGGGCCGCGGAGGGTATCAGCCGCAATGCAGACCTCGCCGTCGCCAACGGGGAAGGTGATCAGGTCGCCAGCACCGTTGAAGCCGGCCTGGTTGCCGCCCTGATCCAGAACGCCCATGCTGATAACAAACGTCGTTGCGCCGTTGACAGCCACGCCGGCAGCGCCGTCAGCCGCAAACGGATGCCCCTGACCGACTTCGGTATAAGCCGCGCCGGCGTCATGAGCATAGTCAATGTAAGTATTGAACGCAGCGTTTACGGTCGCGCCGTTAACATCGGTCAGACCACCGGCAGCCGTCACCTTAATAGCAACGCCGCGAACAACAGCACCTTCTGTATCAATCGTGATGGTAGCCGTACCATCGGTGTTGCCGATCAGACCAAACTGAACGGCCATTGCCGGCGCGCACAGCGCTAATACCAGCAAACTTGCGAGAATCTTTTTCATTGGGACACCTTACCTTTCTCTTTTTCTTCTTTGTGTCTTCTCTTCTATCATCACCCTTGGGGCTCCGCACCTCAAGGTTTTCTTAAATCCCTTCCTTTAATCCCCCGCAAGAGGAATAACAGCCGCCTTGCGGTCTGCATCACCGCAATCTCGGGACTTGTTTACAATGCTGATAATACAATATC
>ERZ795052.1470-NODE-1470-length-31833-cov-13.438637_pt1 | contig 31833 bp, 49 predicted proteins | sample MGYA00375136_ERZ795052 | MGnify/ENA primary metagenome ERZ795052 (study PRJEB30181, sample SAMN05720156) | activated sludge metagenome | isolation source: Anaerobic digester | place: Japan | collected 2015-05-26 ... | reverse complement strand
AATATGAAAAAATCAACAATCGCTTTATTAGTTTTCATTTATATTCTTGCCTTTTTTACAGGTTTTGTTTTAGGTAAAAATTATCAAAAAGAATTATTTGAAACAAAAGATCCAATATCCTCAGCAATTTATAGATGCGACAACAACAAATTCATAATCGCTGACTATTTTGATGGAGAAGTTACGCTAAGATTAAGTGATAATCGACTAATAATACTTCCACAAGCAATCTCTGCTTCAGGTGTTCGTTTCGCAGATAAAAATGAAGTTTTTGTTTTCTGGAACGAAGGAAACACTACTTTTATTGATGAATTAGGTGAACGAACCTTTACTAATTGCATAGCTAATGGATCAGCAAATTATTAATATTATTGCTGAAAGAATTAAGCAAGGAGAAATTGGAGTTATTCCAACCGACACAATATATGGAATAGTTTGCTCTGCATTTAATGAAAATTCCGTAGAAAAACTTTACAAAATTAGGAAAAGAAATAAAAACAAGCCTATGATCATACTCATAGGTTCTGTCAATGATTTAAAACTTTTTAATATTAATGCAATCGTTAAAAATTGGCCAAAAAAAACAAGCATTGTCTTTGATTGTAACGATTTTGAATATCTGCACCGAGGCAAAAGAAGTTTGGCTTTTAGGTTGCCTCATAATAAAGATTTGATAGATATATTAAAGATATCTGGACCAATTGTTGCTCCTAGTGCTAATATAGAAGGAGCTAAGCCAGCGGAAAATATCAAAGAGGCAAAAAATTACTTTGGAGATAAAATTGATTTTTATTTAGACGTGGGAACAATAAAATCAAAACCATCAAAAATAATATATTTAAATAATGAAATCATCAGAGAATAAACTTGTTATTATAAGGCACGGAGAAAGTATTTGGAATAAAGAAAACATATTTACTGGTTGGATTGATGTTGAATTATCTGAATTAGGAATAGAACAAGCAAGAAATGCTGGCAAATTGTTAAAAGAAAAAGGATTTAATTTTGATATCGGATACACTTCTGAATTAAAAAGAGCAATAGACACTCTTAATTTGATTTTAGAAGAAATGGGAGAAAATATCCCAATTAAAAAATCTTGGAGGTTAAATGAAAGACACTATGGATTATTACAAGGCAAGAATAAAGATACAATGAGAAAAATATACGGAGAAGATAAAGTTCAAGAGTGGAGAAGGGGATATGAAGCAAAGCCACCAGAAGACGCAGATGGAATGTCTGAAAGCTTGAAAGATACAGAACAAAGAGTTTTGCCATATTGGGAAGAAGAAATTAAACCAAAAATCAAAAACAATAGAATTATAATTTCTGCTCATGGAAATAGCATTAGAGCATTAATCAAAATAATCTCTTCTCAGGAAAAAATAGAAAAGATAGAAATTCCCGTTGGTATTCCTATGATCTATGAGTTTGATGAAAATATAAGACCTCTCAAAAGATACTTTTTATCAAACAATAACCTTGACTGACAATTGATATATGATATATTAATCATATATGATAAGTGAAAGACAAGAGGAAATAATTAAATTACTTGTCAAAGAGTACATTAAAAGTGCAGAACCAATAAGTTCTAAGTTTTTAGCTGAAAAATATGATTTTGGAATTTGTCCATCAACATTAAGAATTGAATTTCAATATCTAATCAAGGAAGGTTTTCTTGAACAACCTCACACTTCTGCTGGAAGAGTGCCCACAGATAAGGCCTATCGTTTTTTTGTTGATAACCTAAAACAAGAAAGTGAAGAAAAAATCGAAGAAGAAATAGAAGAAATTGTTAAAGGAATAAATGATTATCACAAGATTGCTTATTCAATTAGCAAATATTTATCATCACACTCTTCTAGTTTTACAATTTTAAATTTAGGGGAATTCACAATCAAAGAGGGCTTTGAAGAAATTTTCAAAACACCTGAAGCAAAGGATTCTTCTTTTATTTTAGATATTCTTACTTTTATTAAGAAATTTGAAGAAATACAAATAGCTCCCGGATTATATATCGGAGAAGAAAATCCCGTCCAAAATACAAAAACCATTACTTTGATTTGCTCAGAATGCAATTTTCCAAAACAAAAAGTTCATATATCAATTCTGGGACCAAAAAGAATGGACTATGAAAATAATATAAAGTTAATTAATTCATTAAATAAAGTACTAAAAGAAATTGTATGAAGAAAAAAGAATTAGAAAAAATTATAAAAGAAAAAGACGAATACTTTTCGGGATGGCAAAGAGAAAAAGCCGACTTTCTTAACTATAAAAAACAAGAATTTGAAAGATTAAAAGAAACGCTCAATATAGCTAAGGAAAGTTTATTTAAAGAATTAATTCCTGTTTTAGATAACTTTAATTTAGCTCAAAAAGCAATCCCTGAAGAAGAAAAAGAAAAAAACAGCATAAAGGGATTATTGTTGATTAAAAAACAACTTGAAGATTCTCTCAAGTCATTGGGATTAGAAGAAATAGAGACAATTGGTAAACAATTTGATCCTAAAATGCACGAAGCAGTCGAAGAAGTTGAGGGGGCTGAGCCGGGAGTAATTGTAGAAGAAGTACAAAAAGGATACTCTTTTCAAGATAAAATTATTAGAGTTGCAAAAGTCAAAATAGGGCGTTATCACTCTTGACATTTGAGTGATAATTAGGATATAATGACCATATAATAATAAAAATAAAATAATATGACAAAAATATTAGGAATTGATTTAGGAACAACCATTACAAAATACGCATCAATAATAAATGGAGAACCAAAAGCATTAGAAAACAGAGAAGGTTCTATATTAACTCCATCGATGGTTGCTTATACTAAGAGCGGTGAAAGGGTAGTTGGTATACTTGCTCAAAGACAAGCTATTACAAATCCTAAAAATACTATTGCTGGAGTAAAAAGATTTATCGGTAGAAGATATTCTGATCCGGAAGTGCAAAAAGAATTAAAATTATTATCTTACGAAACAAGAGAGGGCAAAGATGGTGGCGTTGAAGTTAAATTAGGAAATAATTGGCACAGTCCAATTGAAATATCTTCGATGATTCTACAAAAAATCAAAGCTGATGCTAAAGAAAAACTAGGAGAAGACGTCAAAAATGTTGTTATTACTTGTCCAGCTAACTTTGATGATTCTCAAAGAAAAGCAACTAAAGCCGCTGGTGAAATTGCTGGTTTTAACGTCCTAAGAGTTATTAATGAGCCAACTGCCGCAGCACTTGCTTACGGATTTGGCAAAAAAGAAGAACAGAAAATATTAATCTACGATTTTGGCGGAGGAACTTTTGATGTTACTGTTCTTAATATATCTCCTGACGTAGTAGAAGTATTAGCAACTGGAGGAGAATCACACTTGGGAGGAAATGATTTTGACCAAAAAATAATTAACTGGCTACTAAGTGAATTTAAAAAAGACCAAGGTATTGATTTGTCCAAGGACGCATTAGCTCTACAACGACTAAAAGAAGCTGCTGAGAAGGCAAAAACAGAGCTTTCAAGCACAATGGAAACTAATATCAACCTTCCATTCATTACCTCTGATTCTGAGGGTCCAAAACACTTAGATTACAAAATATCAAGATCACAATTTAATTCAATGACAAGCGATTTAGTTGATAAATCATTAAATAAAGTTAAAGAGGTTTTAGGGGATATAAAATTAGATAAAAGTGAAATAGACGAGATTGTTTTAGTTGGAGGAACAACCTTAATTCCGGCAGTAAGAGATGCTGTTAAAAATTATTTTGGAAAAGAACCTAACAAATCAATTAATCCGGAAGAAGTAGTTGCAATTGGAGCAGCAATTGAGGCAGAAATATTAACTGCAAAAGAAGAGGGAAGAACTCCTGAAGGAGACATTAAAAGTGTTTTGCTTTTAGATGTTTTGCCATTAACTTTAGGAATAGAAACTCTAGGAGGAGTATCAACTCCAATGATTACAAAAAACACAACTATTCCAACTTCTAATTCTCAAATATTTTCAACAGCCGTAGATAATCAATCATCAGTTGAAATTAATGTTTTACAAGGTGAAAGAGCGATGGCGGCGGATAATAGATCTCTAGGTAGATTCATCTTAGATAACATTCCTCCTGCACCAAGAGGCATCCCTCAGATTGAGGTAAAATTTGACATTGATGCAAACGGAATATTAACTGTAACTGCAACTGATAAAGCAACTAACAAATCACAATCAATTAAAGTTGAGGGCTCTATTGGTATATCAGACGAAGAAATTGAAAGAATGAAAAAGGATGCAGAAATTAATGCTGCAGCTGACCAAGCAAAAAGAGATTTAATTGAAGCAAAAAATATTGCTGAGAATCTAATATATCAATCAGAGAAAACTATTAAAGAAGGAGGTGATAAGATAAGTGAAAAATCTAAAAAAGAAGTTGAAGATAGTATTGCTGAATTGAAAAAAATTAAAGATAGTGATAATATTGATGACATTAAGAAAGCCACAGAAAAACTTTCTGAATCAATCCAAAAGGTAGGAGTAGAAATGTATCAACAGCAGCAACAACAAGAGCAACCAAAAAAAGAAGAAGGTCCAGAAGATATTCCTGAGGCTGAAATAGAAAAAGAATAATGCAACAAAAAGATTACTACAAAATACTTGGCGTTGAAAAAAACGCATCATCAGAAGATATTAAAAAGGCATACTACAGACTAGCTCACCAATACCACCCAGATAAAAAAGGAGGCGACGAAAAAAAGTTTAAGGAAATAAATGAGGCCTATCAAGTATTGTCTGATAAAGAAAAACGTTCAAATTATGATAGATTTGGAAGTGCTTTTAGTAATGGTCAAGCTGGTGGTTTTAATTATCAGAATATGAGATGGGAAGATATAATGGATGATTTTGGTGGGATTGAAGATATCTTTGATATTTTCGGCGGAAGATCACGAAAAAAACCACAAGACACAAGGAAGGGAAAAGATATTGAAGTTTATCTAGAACTTGACTTAGAATCAATCTTGAAAAATCAAGAAAAGGAAATAAGCATAATTAAAAATTGCACCTGCTCAAGGTGTAATGGAAGTGGTGCTGAACCAGGAACAAAAAGCAAAGAATGTTTTACTTGTAGAGGAACAGGGGTAGTTAAAGAAATAAGAAAAACATTTTTAGGAACTTTTAGTCAAAATACTGTTTGTCCTGATTGTAACGGTGAAGGACTAAAACCAGAAAAACCATGCAATGTTTGTGGTGGCGAAGGCAGAATTAAAAAAGAAGAAAAAATAAAGATAAATATTCCTGCTGGTGTTGACAATAACCAAGTAATTAAGGTAAAAGGGAAAGGTGAAGCAGGCAAGAGAGGTGGTGATGCCGGTGATTTATATGTAAGAATAGGAATTAAGCCACACAAGATATTCCAAAGATCAGGAGACGATATATATCTAAAAAAAGATATAACTTTCTCTCAAGCAGTTCTAGGAGATAAAATAAAAATACCTACATTAGAAGGAGAAGTAACAGTTAAAATTCCAGAAGGAATTGAATCAGGTAAAATATTAAAGATATCTAAGAAAGGAATACCACACTTCTCATCAATAGGAAGGGGAAATCTTTATCTTCAAGTTAATGTTAAAACACCTGAAAAATTAACAAAGAAGCAAAGAGAGCTTTTGGAACAATTAAAAAAGGAGGGATTATAACCCTCACTTGCCCCAGTAGCTCAGGCGGTAGAGCAACAACCTTTTAAGTTGAAGGTCACAGGTTCGAGTCCTGTCTGGGGCACCAATATCAAACTTTCAGGAATTTTGTTAAAGGAAAAGAAAATATATCAGCCGAAGAAATTACCTCTTTTCTTGATATAATAAAACACTCAACAGAACAAGTATTTAGCGATTTGAAATGTAAATCCTACGACTAGTTACTTGCGATTAAAAACCAATCTTATTATTCCATGGTGGGGTGCCGGAGTGGATAAACGGGACGGTTTCGAAAATCGTTGTGGTTAAAAAATCACCGTGAGTTCGAATCTCACCCCCACCGCCAATTTACAATCTAAAATTGGTCAGATTTCATTAAACAAGCGTACGTATTTTAATCGCTTTTCCATTAATTAATGCATCAGCGATTTTTTTATTAGCTGAAGATAATATCCTTTGATAAGTGCTTTGCGATGTATTCATCTCTTTAGCACCATCGTTTTGTTCCATATTCTCGATATAGCGCAATCTATATGCTTCAATCTCTTCAATAGTTAATTCAACAACATCAAGATACCTCATCGGAACACCTTGGGGTTTGAAATAAGTAACACTTGGATTAAATTTTACTCTTCTACAAAGTCTTGGTCTTGGCATATATTTTTTATTTTATAAGAAAAGCTCCCTCTTAAAGGAGCTCTCTTTTTATTTCTCGTCCTTTAGGGCTTTGATTTCTTCACGAATTGCATTTAATTCTTCTTCAAGAATTTTTTGCTCTTCTTCTAGTGCTGTCAATTCATTTTTAGGAGATATAAATCTTCTCCTTCCACAACAACATCCAAATCCTCTTCCTGTCATTGGACCAGCGCCCATAGGACCAGTTCCGTCAAATCTTGGCATATATTTTTCATTTTATATATACTCTTATGACCTTTCTATATTGATTATATACCCATAACTCCTTGACGTCAAGAGCCCAAGAGGAGTATTATAAGAGTAGGGGAAACATTCGTTTGCTCTTTTATATTTCAAAAAACCACTCTATTAAAATAATAGAGTGGTATTTTTTTAATTATTGACAAACTTTATAAAGTTTTGTAAAATTACAAAAAAATATAAAGTTATGAAAATACATCAAAAACTAAAAATCATACAAAAAGCAACTGGAAAAACTCAATCTCAAATTGCTCAAGAAATTGGTGTTTCTTTTGCTACTTTTAATTCTTGGATTAATCAAAAAAGTAACCCGAGAATAAAAATGCAAAACAAGATTAACGAGATGTATTTAGAAGCAACAGGACAAAAAATAATTCCTGATGAAATTATTAATGCAAAAAAAGAATTATTAAAAATAAAATCTTTAAAATACAAAAATCTTATTAAGATGATAATAAAAAATCCTGACATCCAGAATGAAATTATTTTAAAATTAACTTACCATACCAATAAAATAGAAGGAAGTACTCTTAGTGAAGCAGAAACAGCATCAATTATTTTTGATAATGTATCAATACCAAATAAAACACTCATTGAACAATTAGAGGCAAAAAATCATCAAACAGCTGTAATTAAAATGTTTGATTTTATTTCTCAAAATAAAAAAATAGATGAGAATTTTATTCTCAAAATACATAGCATTTTAATGAATGGAATTATTTCTAATGCGGGCTCATATAGAAATCATACTGTAAGAATTGTTGGCGCCAATGTACCAACGGCAAATTATATATCCATACCTAATTTGATGTCTAAATTAATTACAAAAATCAATTCAAAAGATAAAGATATAATTTCATTATCTTCTAGAGTTCATAGTGAATTTGAACAAATTCATCCTTTTTCTGATGGCAATGGAAGGACAGGAAGAATATTACTTTCTGCTATGCTCCTTAAAGAAAATTATGCTCCAGCTATAATTAAACAAGAAGAAAAACAACTCTATTATACTTATCTGAACAAATCACAGGTAAAAAATGACTATACCCAATTAGAAGATCTTATTTGTGAAAGTATATTTTTAGGATTTGATATTATAGAAAGAAAAACTCGGCAATAATTGCCGAGCATCTTTCTCACTTTATAGAATAAGTAATTGTAACCATTGAAGTGATTTTATTTTCTCCCACCTCAATAGTAGGGGTTGCAATTGTGCTACTTAGTTGTTTTTCAAAGTTTACTGCTTGATCATAGGCAACTCTTGGATAGTATCCATCTGACTGCTCAGAGAAACTTACTATTTTTACCATTTTAATTCCTAATAAATCTTCAAGCTCTTTTGCTTTGGCTTTAGCGTCCGCAATAGCCATTGCTTTTGCTTCTGCTTTAGCTTCTTCATCATTATCAACAATAAATGACAAGCTACTTATATCATTAGCTCCTTTTGATGTTACATTAGAAATTATTGTTCCTACCTTAGACAAATCTCTAATTTTTACACTAACTGATTGATTTACTTCGTAGCCTGCTAATGTTCTTTTTCCTGTATCGTTATTCCATTCATATCTTGGATTGATATTGTATCCTGTTGTTTTAATATCTTTGCTTTCAACTCCTTCACTCTTAATGTATTCTATTACTTGATTCATCTTCTGACTATTTTCATCACTTGCAACAGAAGGATCTCTATTTTCTGTTTTAACAGAAATTGTTATAAAACCAACATCTGGAGTAACATAGACTTCTCCTGTTCCGGAAACGGAGATAAGATTTTCATTTGCTTCTGTTTTTTCATTAATCAAAACAGCAACAAAAACAATCATAACTATCATTAAAACGAAAGATAAAAATTGAAAAAATTTGTTTTCTAATATTTGCATATTTTTATTTATTATTATTTATTATTTACTTCTGAATGGACAAGAACATCATTCCTAGCATCAAAATAGAATAATGTTTTTGCTTCTTTTTCGACCATTTCATATATTTTAACATCTTGACCAGCCCATTCACCTGAGCCAAGATTATTAACATTCATATTTTTATCAAGGTTATTTATCATACTACCACTACTAGCAGGGAAAACAAAGACAAAAGCAATCAATAGACATGAAAAAGACAGAGAACTAAAAACAAGCTTCCAATTCCAATAATCTTTCTTTTCATTAAAATAATCTCTTGATAGTAATAATTCTCTTAGGGCATTTTTGTGATTGCCAAAAGATATTTTTTCGTTTTTTACTTTTTTAAATAGTTCTTCCATAGTTTATAAAATTAATGGCATCTTTTTTTAAAACTCTTTCTAGTTCTTCTATCGCTCGCTTAGCATAAACCCTAACTGTTGACTCATTTTTATTAAGAATTTCCGATATCTCATTATACGGCATCTCTTCAAAATATCTTAAATGTAATATGTCTTGATATATTGGTTTTAATTCTTTAATTGCTTTACTTAAAATTATTAAGTATTTATCATTATCAACCTTTTTTTCAATTTCAAAAGCTAAGTTGTCTTCACTTTTCAAATTAAATCTTATCTCTGGGTCATCAATAATTAACTTATACCTATTTTGTTTTCTAAAGTATTGATTAATTTCATTTGTAGCAATTTTAAATATCCAAGCATTAAAACTATCAATTCCATTTTTCCACTTAAAGCTGTTAATATTATCTAGTGCTTTCAAAAATACATTTGAGGTAATATCTTTGCTATACTCTACATCAAGTGTTCGCCTAAAAACATAGTTAATAATTTTATCATAATAAAAATCAAACAACCTGGAAAAGGCATCTTTGTCTTTTTCTTGAGATCTTTTTACAAGATCTTTTATCTCCTCTATATCCATCACTATATATAATACACTAAAATTAATTTTGTTACATTGAAAAATATAATTAAATAGAATAACATTACTAATATGAATTTCTGTATTAAAACATATGGCTGTAAGCTTAATCAGTCCGACTCAGAGATAATGAGAGATTTATTATTAAAGGAACACAAAGAAACATCGCTAAATGATGCTGATTTTGTTATCTTAAATACTTGTGGAGTTGTTAAAAAAACAGAAAGAAAGATATTAAAAGAAGCAAGAAACTTAAAAAATAAAAAAGTCATTATTGCTGGTTGCTTGCCATTGATTTCCCTTGAAGAATGTCAAAAAGTTGCTGATGGAATTATTGGTCCAACAAATATTTTATCAATTAACAAAGTGGTTGAAGGGATATTAAAAATTGATATTAAAAAAACAAAAATTGATAAAGCGAAATTGAAAAATAGCTCTTCTAAAATAATTCCTATCGCTGAGGGCTGTCTTGGCAATTGTTCATATTGTGCAACAAAATTAGCAAGAAAAGAATTGTTCTCTTTTTCTGCTAAAGAGATTGTCAAGAAAATAGAAAACTCTAATCAACCTGAAATATATCTTACCTCACAGGATTTGTCTGTTTATGGAATGGATAGAAATGAAACATTATCATCATTAATAAGGGAGATTATAAAAATTAAGAGAGACTTTAAATTAAAACTTGGAATGATGAATCCTAAATATGTAAGTGATGAACTTCTTGATTTATATAAATCAGATAAGATATACAAATTTATTCATCTGCCACTTCAATCTGGAGACAATGACTTACTTAAAAAAATGAATAGGGGATACAAAGTAGAAGACTTTACCAGTATTGTCAAAAAGTTTAGAAAAAAATTCAAAGAATCAATTATTGCTACCGATATTATCGTTGGTCACCCGTTAGAAACAGAAGAATCATTTGATAAAACACTAAAGGTTATCAAAGAAATAAAGCCAGAGGTCTTACATATATTCAAGTTTTCAAGAAGAAAGGGAACGGAGGATTTAAAATTAAAAGATCTGCCAGATAGAATTAAAAAAGACAGATCAAGAATAATTAATGAATTATTCAAAAATTACAATTATGAAAAAAATAAAGAATATATAGGTAAAAAGATAGAGGTTTTAATTGTAGAAAAAAGAAAAAATAAATATCTTTCAAGAACCGACTCAGGAAGAGCCGTTACTCTTAAAGAAGGAAAAATAGGAGAAAAAGTCAAAGTTAAAATTATTGATTGCAAGTGGAATTATCTTATTGGTGACCTTGACAAAAAATAAATAAATGTTACAAGTATAGTATGGCCTTTAAGGTCAGCGTTGGGCTCTTCGGGGCTATCTTTAACCCCGAAGGGAAGCTCCTCATTAAAAGAAGAGGAGCAAATGAATCCCTTCCGGGAGATTGGGATCTCCCAGGAGGAGGAATAGAGGAAACGTACGTCAAGCAATGCCTTGACGAAACAATCGTCCTTCAAGAACTTCTTAGAGAGGTTAGGGAAGAGACGGGGATCGTTTTTTATAAAAACTTCCCCAAGATGCCAGCCATGTATCCGGCTGTCATCGCTGGAGGGAGCGACTGGGCGTTCCTGATCAACCTGGGAAAGGTTGATCAGGCTCCAGGGCCAGAATGCGAGTACAAGTTCGTTGATATCGACGAACTTGAGAAGCTGGCGGAAGGCCCAGCCGGGAACAGAATTGTTTCCGGCAAAAAAAGAATGTATCGCCTTTGCATGAAGGCACTTACATTCAGTCCAAACCAAGAATATTCAAAAAAAGCAGAGTTGATAATGCGACAACTATAAAAACGCATTTTTTTATTGTCTTAAAAAATAAAATATGCTATTCTTTAGGCATATGAAAATTAACTCAAAAATAGTATGTTTGTTTTTTGTCTTGATTTCTTTTATATCCGGATTTTATTATCATGAATACCTTTTGCAAGAATACTACGAGAGAACATACTCAGATGAAAATATAGATTTCTCTATTCTTAAAAAAACACTAGACCAGATATATCTTAATTATATAGATCCAAATCAAATTGATTTAGAAAAGATGACCTACGGAGCCGCCGCTGGAATGGTTAACGCCTTGGGCGATCCATATACTGAATTTTTTGATCCTGAAGGTGCAAAATCAATGGAAGAAATAGTTACAGGAAAATTTGAAGGAATTGGACTACAAATTGGAATAAAAGACAAACAATTAACAGCGATATCTCCGATTAAAGGAACTCCAGCTGACAAAGCTGGGATAAGGCCAGGAGACAAAATACTACTTATAGATGAAAAACCAACCTCTAATTTATCTGCGAGTGAAGCTGCTGATATTATAAGGGGACCAAAGGGAACTAAGGTAGTTTTAACTATTCTAAGAGAGGGTGAAAACTTTGACGTAGAGATTATAAGAGATGTAATTAATGTCCCCACCGTAGAATGGAAAATGTTAGAAAATGAAATAGCACTTTTAGGTGTTTATCACTTTTCAGAATCAACCAGTCAAGATTTCAAAAAAGCAGTTTTTGAAATAATTAATAATAATGTAAAAGGAATCATTCTTGATCTAAGAAATAATCCTGGTGGACTTGTTAATCAAGCAATTGATGTCGCTGGATGGTTGCTAAATAGAAACGATTTAGTTATGATAGAAAAAGGCAGGGATGGAGTAAAAAAAGAATTTAGAACTAACGGATCGGGAGATTTAATTAGTTATCCAACAGTTATTTTAATTAATGAAGGAACCGCTTCTGCTTCTGAAATACTTGCTGGTGCATTAAAAGATAACAGAAATTTAACCCTAATTGGTGAAAAATCTTATGGAAAGGGAACCGTTCAAAAATTAATTAATTTATCTGATAATTTAATGTTAAAAGTAACTATTGCGGAATGGCTAACTCCAAATGGAAATGTTATTAATGATAATGGAATTACTCCTGATATAGAGGTAGAATTAACATTAGAAGATTATGAACAACAGAAAGACCCACAATTAGAAAAAGCAATTGAAGAAATAAGTAAAAAAATAAATATATGAAAGTAATACTACTAAGAGACATTAAAAAATTAGGAAAGAAATTTGAAGTTAAAGAAGTTTCACCTGGGTATGCAAGAAACTTACTGATTCCTAATGGTTATGCTATATTAGCAGATAAACAATCATTAAAAAGATTGGAAAGCCAAAAAAACATTGAAATGAAAAAGGCCGAAGAAAGACAGAAAGAAAATGAAAAAATGATTAAAGAATTAGAAGGTAAAGAGATAAAGATTGATACAAAAATTGGAGATAAAGGACAACTTTTTGAAACAATAAATGAACAAAAAATAGCAGACAAATTAAAAGAAATGGGCTTTGCTGTTGAAAAATCAAACATAGAAATCAATGAACCAATTAAATGTCAAGGAGAGTATTTAGTTAAATTAAAACTAGATAATAATTTAGAAGGAAAAATTAAAATAATTATTTAAAATATGGCATATTACATCTTTGTTGCAGGGGGCGTAATGTCAAGCGTAGGTAAAGGCGCCGCCACAGCCTCAATTGCAAAAATACTTCAAAATAGAGGCTTTACTGTTTCTGCAGTTAAAATTGATCCATATATTAACGTTGATGCTGGAACTATGAATCCAATTGAGCATGGCGAAACTTTTGTTACTGATGATGGAACAGAATGTGATCAAGATCTGGGAAACTATGAAAGATTTTTAAATATTAATTTGTCTACAGAAAACTCAATTACCACTGGAAGAGTCTATCAATCGGTAATTGAAAGAGAAAGAAACCTGGAATTCAATGGAAGGTGCGTTGAAGTTGTTCCTGATATTCCTAACGAAGTAATATCTAGAATAGAAAAAGTAGTTAAAAAAGATAAGGCTGACTTTGTAGTTATTGAAATAGGGGGAACGGTAGGAGAATATCAAAACCTTCTTTTTTTAGAAGCGGCAAGAATGATGAAACTAAAATACCCTAAAAAAGTTTTATTTGCTCTAGTAACATATCTTCCAACCATTAAAACAATAGGGGAAATGAAGACTAAGCCAACACAAACATCTTCAAGGTTATTGAATGAAGCAGGAATCCAAGCCGATTTTATTTTGGGAAGAGCTAGCGTTCCATTAGATCAAACGCGAAAAAGAAAAATATCAACATTTTGTAGTATTGATACAAAAGACGTAATTTCTGCTCCAGATGTTGATTCAATATATGAAATACCTATTAATTTTGAAAAAGAAGGTTTGGGAGATAGAATAATTAAAAAATTAAAGTTAAAGAATAAAAAAGAAGACGATGGCGAGTGGCAAAAATTAATTGATAAAATAAAAGACCCTAAAAAGAAAGATGTTAAAATTGGAATTGTTGGTAAGTATTTTGAAAGTGATGGTTTCTCATTAACTGATTCATATATCTCAGTTTTTGAAGCAGTTAAACACAGCGCTTGGGCCAATAACAGAAATCCAATAATTGAATGGATATCTTCCTCAAAAATAGAAGAAGATAATAAAGAATTATTAAAGCTTAAAAATTATGATGGCATAATTGTTCCTGGTGGTTTTGGCAATAGAGGAATAGAAGGAAAAATTAAGGCGATAGAGTATTGTAGAAAAAACAAAATACCATTTTTAGGACTATGTTTAGGACTTCAATTGGCTGTAATCGAGTTTGCTAGAAATGTTTGTGGAATAAAAGATGCTACATCAACTGAATTTGACCCTAAGGCAAAAAATCCTTTAATTGATTTAATGGAAGAACAAAAAGAAACTATAAAAAAACATCAGTATGGAGCAACTATGCGTTTAGGTGCTTGGAATTGCAAAATTAATAAGGGGACTATTAGTCAAAAAGCATATAAGACAGAAAATATATCAGAAAGACATAGGCATAGATATGAAGTTAATAACAAATATTTAGATCAACTTACTTCAAAGGGACTTGTCGTCGCTGGAGTTAATCCTGAAAAAGGATTAGTTGAAATTATTGAATTAAAAGATCATCCATTTTTTGTAGCAACACAATTTCATCCAGAACTAAAATCAAGGCCATTAAGCCCCCACCCACTATTTAACGAGTTTATAAAAGCTACTAGTAAATAAAATTACTCTACATTTACTATTTTGGCGATTCTTTGAGAACCATCAAACAACTTCTTTCTTTTGGTTGAAAAAGAAACTTTACCTTCTTTCACCGCGTAAAGAGTGTTGTCTTTGCCCATTCTTACATTTTTACCCGCAATAAACTTAGACCCTCTTTGGCGGACAATAATTGAACCTACTTTGGTTGTTTGACCTTCAAATAATTTAACGCCTAAATACTTTGGGTTTGAATCTCTTCCTAACCTACTTGTACCAGCGGATTTTGTTGTTGCCATTTTTTTGACTCTTTATTAATTTTAATCTAATATATAGTTATTCAATAATAACAAGCAAATGTTAACAAAAATAATCAATTTTGTCAAAGATAAAGGTAGCGAAATAATAGCATTAATCTTAATATCTTCTTTCTTCTTTTCTTTAGGGTATATTTATGCCAAAAAGCAAGAAAAAGAACCAATTAAAATAATATATGAATATTCCAAATCATGTTGCATTAATTCCTGATGGAAATAGACGTTGGGCCAAGAAAAGGGGACTACCATCATTTGTAGGGCACAAAAAGGGCGCTGAGACATTAGAAAAAATAATATATGAAGTTATCTCTCTTAATATCCCATACTTTTCCTTTTGGGGTAGTTCATTAGATAACATTACAAAAAGAAGTAAAAGTGAGGTTAATTATCTTTTTAATATTTTTGAAGAATATTTTAATAAGATTGCTGATGAAGAAAAAATACATAAAAATAAGGTAAGGATAGAAATAATAGGGAAGTGGAAGGAATATTTTCCTCAATCAACAATCAACGCAATGCAAAAAGCAATAGACGTTACAAAAAATTACAATAACTCATTAATTACTTTTTTGATGGCTTACAATGGAACTGATGAAATAATTGATTGCTTTAAAAATATTAAGGGAGAAATAACAGAACAAAAAATAAAAGAAAACCTCTGGACAAAAAACCTGCCCCCAGTTGATTTCGTAATTAGAACAGGATGTAAAGATGACCCTCATAATTCTGCTGGATTTATGATGTGGGATACCGCATATTCTCAACTATATTTCACAAACAAGTTTTTTCCTGACTTTAAAGAAAAAGAATTCAGAAAAGCATTAGACGATTACTCCAAAAGAGAAAGAAGAAAAGGAGCTTGACAATTTAACATTTTCTTTTTATAATCAAGCTGGTAATGGCTATGGACTGCAGAAAGGTGAGAGTTCTCAAACTAATCTCAGAAACGAAAAGACTCGTTTTAGCGGGCAGACCAAAAGAAGCATTAGAGAATATTCATAAAAAAGAGAATATTCTCGAACCCAAAGAACGAGAAAAAGTTATGAACGTTTTTACTACTTCAGTAATGAAGTATAATGAAAACATTGAATGGGATGACATATGTCATTCCTAATTTTTTATAAGCAAAAACTTGACAGGGAGCAGAGTACAATATATAATCATAAATGTCGTACAATGTAGGTTAAGCGACAATTAATATATGAATTATTCGAATAAGCCAATAATTAAGCATATTCCTGATTTTCTCGATTATTGCGAAATTGAAAAAGGATTATCAGATAATACACAAAAAAACTATAGCCGATACTTAAAGAAATTTACTGACTGGCTTTTGCTTACAGAAAAAAAAGATTTACTTCCTCATCAATTAACTCCAGAAATTGTTTGGGACTATCGATTGTATCTCGCTAGATATAAAGATGAAAAAAATAAACCTCTATCTAAACTTACACAAAACTACTACTTAATCGCCTTAAGGGCCCTTTTGAGCTTTTTTACTGATAAAGATATCATCTCTTTGCCAGCAGATAAAATAAAACTATCTAAAGATGCTCAAAAAGAAAAAACAATAAAATTTCTAACTCTTGAACAAATAGAAAAATTACTACTTGCACCGAACACAGAAAATATAACTGGACTAAGAGATCGTGCGATACTTGAATCATTATTTTCTACAGGATTAAGAATAGCTGAGCTTGTCGCCCTTAACAAAGAGCAATTCAAAAACTTAGAAAATAAAGAAGATCTTGAGTTAAGCATTATTGGCAAAGGAAACCACCCCAGGACTGTTTATTTCTCAAAAAGAGCATTGGATTGGGTTAAAAAATACCTTAAAACACGCGGTGATGACGAAAAGGCCTTATTCATCAATTATAGGTCAAAAACAGCATCAGAAGCCCGTTTAACGCCTCGTTCTATAGAAAGAATTGTTAAAAAGTATGCTACAATAGCAAACATTCCTTTTTTTACAACCCCTCATACCTTAAGGCATAGTTATGCGACTGATTTACTTGGTAAAGGAGTTGATTTAAGAACCATTCAAGAGTTTTTGGGACACAGAAACATTGCCACAACTCAAATATATACTCATGTCACAAATAAAAGATTAAGAGATGTCCATCGCCAATTTCATAGTGGCAAAGATATAAAAAACTAAATGTCGCACAATATATTTGACTATTTATCTTAAGTGAGTATAATCTAAATGGTGAGGAGGTGAAGATGACACTTTACTGCTTCGTGAAAAAGCTTCTTGAGAACTGGCGAACAAAACCAATTAAGTAACACCCCCCCATTTTTGAACCCCGCATCTAATATGCGGTTTTTATAATTTTTAAAAATTCAATTGCATCAAGAGAAGCTCCACCAATTAAGAGACCATCTGTAATTTCTAAATAATCTTTAGTATTTTGAGAATTAACGCTTCCACCATAAAGAATTTTTCTGTCTTTCAAAAACCCTCTTACTTCCCTCACTTTATCAAATGACGCATTTTCCCCTGTGCCTATCGCCCACAATGGCTCATATGCTAAGATAACATCTTTCTCTATATCCTCAATCTGCTCCTCAATTACTTCAAAAGTATTTTGATCTTTTGATTCACCAATACAAACTATTGGTACAAGTCCAGCCCTTTTAGCTTGTTTAATTTTACTTCTAATTTCATCATTACTTTCATTAAATATTGTCCTTCTTTCAGAGTGACCAATAATAACATATTCACAACCAATACTCTTAATCATTTGAGGAGATATTTCTCCAGTGTATGCTCCGAACTCTTCCCAAAAGCAATTTTGTGCACCAAATTTAATATCATCGCAAATTAAGGAAGGTAAAAAAATTGATGGCGGACAAATTACTATATCTTTGTTTTTTATATCTTCTTTTAAAAGACAAAATAATTCTTGTGCTTCTTTTAATGTTGCTGGATTACACTTCCAGTTTGCCACAATTAATTTTTTCATATAAAAGTTATTATTCCCAAGCTAATTAAAGTAACGATTACTCCTGCTATTATTACTCCTAATGATATCAAAGAAAAAGCTCTTTTGAAAGGCACTCCAAAAAGAAAAGCACAAAGAGATCCAGTCCATGCACCTGTTAATGGTAGTGGAATTGAAACAAGCACTACTAGAAATAAATCTTTAAATTTATCATATTTGCTCTGATGATTTTTTTTTGTTCTTGCAAAAAGCCAATCAAAAAACTTATCAAAAAACTTACTTCTTTTCCTTAAAAAAAGAGATACTTTCTCAAGAAAAAGTAAAATAAATATTACAGGAAAAATATTACCCAAAACAGAAAAAATAAAGGCCGAAGTAACGGATAATTTATAATTAAATAAAGCTATTGGAATAGCTCCTCTTAATTCTAATATTGGCGTAGCGGCAATAATAAATGTTTGCAGTTCATAGCTCATATACTTATATTAACACATTATTTAAATAAAAAAAAATTAGCGGTTGCGTCGCAACCACTGTGTAACTTGTTCTTGATGTTTTTTTGTGTACTCTTTCTCTTTCTCATTGCGCCAGAAAGCTTTGCGCTCAGAGATGTTCATCGGCTCAACGATTATTGGATCAATCCCAAAATCTTTGTGGTTGATTCTCTTCATAAAAACCTCTTTTATTGTATATCAAAAATTCAATCTGTCAAGATTATCGCTCCTTTACTTGTTACAGCCACCATATCTTCAAAGTGTGCGCTTAATGAATTGTCATCTGTAATATATGACATTCCTTTTTTAACAATCTCGTCACTACCTAATGAAAGCATTGGTTCAATACAAAAAACCATTCCTTCTTTTAGTATTTCTCCGTATTTCTTGCTTCCATAGTTAAGTATATCTGGGTCTTCGTGAAGATTAGCTCCAATACCGTGACCACACAAGTTTTTAATCACTTTGTATCCTTCTCTATTAGCAAATTTTTCAATTGCCTCTCCTATCTCCCCTGTTTTAACTCCTGGTTTAACCTTTGAAATGCCTCTCTTAAGTGCTTTTTTATTGATATTTAATAATCTTTTTACCTCTTCGTTAACATTTGAGACAGCATATGTTCTAGCCATATCAGTATGAAAACCATTTTTCAAATTAGGATATTTTCGATAATTTATATTCCCTTTTAAGAAGATGCTGATTTGAAAAAATATACCCAAGTCAATCGTTACTATGTCACCATCTTTTAATTTTCTATCGCTTGGCACTCCATGAACAATTTCTTCATTTATAGAAAAACAAAGACAAGATGGAAATCCATCCTGCCCTCTAAAGTTAGGAACACCACCAGTTTTTTTAATTAATCTTTCGGCCTCAATTTCTATATCTTTTCCACTCACTCCTATGCCAATCTTTTTACTTAATTCGTCTATCGTTGATTTAAGAATCCTTCCGCCTTTATGCATTAAATCAATCTCTTCTTTTGTCTTAATTGTTATCATCTTCAATTGCTTTAATTATATCACTATAGACATCCTCAACGCTTTGCTCTCCATTGATTCTAATTAACATATTATTTTCTTCATAATACTTAATTGTTTGACCAACTTCTTCTTCAAACCAAGCTAAACGCTTTTTAATCCCTTCTACTGTATCTTCTGGTCTTTTTATAAGCTTAGATCCACATTGAGGACAATTTTCAATGTCTGTATCATCTTTTGAAAACATTACAATATGACTACATCCTGGACAAATTTTTCTTCTTGTAATTCTCGCAATAGCCTCCTCTTCTGATATATCAATTAAAATAACTTTGACTCTTTTGTCCCATTCATACCATTCCAATGCTTCTTCTAACAGCCACGCTTCTTTAATTTTTCTTGGAGAACCGTCTATAATAAGACCATTAAAATTTTCTTTATTATTTTTAATTTCTTCAAATGAATCCATCCATAACTTAAATGGAATGGGAGTAACAATAATTCCCCCATTGTCAATAACTTCAGCAATTTTTTTACCCGTAAAATCTTTTATTTTTTTTCTTTCCCTCAAAAGATTTCCTGTTCCAATAAACTCAAGGCCCAATCTCTCTCTCAATAAATTAAGCTGTGTTCCCTTTCCAGCTCCTGATTTACCAAGCAAAATTAAAATTAATGGATTTTCATTCATTTTTTGTTAAATGTTATTACAAATCATATTCTCTCATTTCTAATTGAGAATCAATCTGCCTCATTGTTTCAAGAGCAACTGAGACAATAATTATTAATGCTGTTCCACCAATCATAAAGGCAAATTCTTGAATGCCCGTAATCCCTTGAATTATTAAAGGCATCACCGCAATTAAACCTAATGAAGTGGCACCAATAACTAAAACTTTATTTAAAATACTTTGTAAAAATTGAGCTGTATTTTCTCCTGGTCTAATTCCTGGAATAAATCCACCCATTTTTTGCAAGTTAGTTGAAACGCTTTTAGGGTCAAAAGTAACCGCTGTGTAGAAGAAAGTAAATGCAAAAACAAGGATAAAATAGATTATTCCGTAAGCCCATGGGTTATTTAGAAAATTAGTAATTGCATCCCACCCTAAAAATGAAGAAAGCATAGATGGAATCATTAAAAGTGACATCGCAAAAATGATTGGAATAACTCCTGCTGGGTTAATGTTCAATGGTAAATACGTTGAAGCGCCACCATACATTTTATTTCCTCTTACTCTTTTAGCATAAGAAACAGGTATATTTCTTCTTCCTTCGTTAATTAAAACAACTCCTGCAATAACTAAAAGAGATAATAGCCCAAATAGAATATAAGAAAATATTTGTGTTTGATCAAATGTGATAAACATTCTTCGAATATTGTTTGGAAAATCAGCAACGATACCTGCAAAAATTAAAAGCGAAACACCATTTCCGAGTCCTTTTTCTGATATTAATTCACCTAACCACATTAATATAATTGACCCAGCAACAATTGATAAAACCGCCGCAATCATAACTAATGGGTCTAGTGCTCCGATAGCCCCTTGGGCCTTCAGAAAGAAAATCATACTATATCCTTGAATAAGAGCAAAAGGAACAGCCGCTATTCTGCAATATTGATTAAACTTCTGTCTACCGGCTTCTCCCTCTTCCTTGTATAACTTTTCCATCTGAGGAAAAATCATTGTTAATAATTGAAATATAATCACTGCTGTAATGTATGGTCCTAACCCAAGCATCACTATAGATACATTGTCTAATGCTCCTCCCGTAAATAAGTTCATTAAGCCAAAGAATTGATTGCCAGCAAAAAACTCTCTAATTCTTGCAACATCTATTCCAGGAATTGGAATATTAGCCATCAATCTAAAAACAGCAAAAACAAAAAGAATAAAAAGTATTTTGTTTCTTAATTCCTTTGTTTTAAAAATTTCTAATATTTTTTTAAACATTATTTATTTTCTTTAACTGTTCCTCCCGCTTTTTCTATTTTTTCTTTAGCTGATTTTGAAACTAAACATCCCTCAACAATCAATGGTTTCTTAATTTCTCCTTTTCCTAAAATTTTAATTGTTGGAATCTTTCCATCAATCTTTCTTACAATTCTGTCATCAGTTAATATTTTTGGAGTAATAGTATTATTATCTTCGAAATTCTTTTCTAAGACACTAACATCAACAACAGAGTATTTTTTAATTACATTAAAATTATATCCTCTCAATTTAGGGTATTTTTTAATCCATGTTCTGATAATTGGTTGGAATTTTGCTCCAGCTCTTGATTTTTGTCCTTTCTGACCCAATCCACAATAAGTGCCTTTCTTTCCGCCTCTTCCAACTCTCTTTTTATCCTTAAAGGTTGTATTCTTTTTTAATTCGTGTAATTGCATTTTGTTATTTCAATTTAGACAAGGCTCTCATCGTTGCTCTTGCATTATTTAATTTATTCTTTGTTCTACTAATTGATTTTGATGAAATATTTTCTATTCCAGCAAGAGAACAAATAACCCTTACTGTCCCTCCGGAAACAAGACCTTTTCCTTTTCTTTGTGGTTTTAAAATAATATGTGATGGACCAAATTTTCCCTCAACCTCAAATGGTATTGTTCCCTCTGAAATTGGAATTTCTTTTAGATCTTTTTTAGCTACTTTTGTTGCTTTTTCAATTGCTTGAGAAACATCAAGACCTTTTGAAACACCAATTCCAACTTTACCTTTTTTGTTTCCAACTACCATTACGGCCCTAAATCTCATTGTTTTCCCTCCTCCAGTCACTTTTGTAACTCTAGCTAAATCTAAAAGCTTTGAATCAAATTCATCTTTTACTACTTCTTTCTTTTTATCAAATCTTGTGTTTTTCATAATTTTAGAATTTTAATCCTCCTTCTCTTGCTCCCTCAGCTAAGGCCTTAACTCTCCCGTGATATTTATACCCTCCTCGATCAAACACGACTTCATTTATTTTATTCTCAATTGCTTTTTGAGCAATCAATTGACCAACTTTTTTTGATGATTCAACTTTTTTTTCTTTTCCTCTTAACATCCTGTCATCAGCTGAAACAATAGTTTTTCCTCCTTCAATTATTTGAGCATAAATAAATTGATTACTTCTAAAAACACACAATCTTGGTTTATCGCTTCCTATTCTTGAAGTAACTCTTTTATGCCTTTTTATTCTTTTTTTCTTTTTTTCAATCATATTTTTATGCGGCTGTTTTCTTACCTACTTTTATTCTAACAATCTCACCAACATATTTAATGCCCTTTCCCTTATATGGCTCCGGTGGTCTTACTCTTTTAATTTGTGCTGATACTTGACCAACTAATTCTTTGTCAATTCCTGAAACGGTAATAATATTTTTTTCTGCAGTAAATTCAATTCCCTCTGGGGCCTCTATCTCAACTGGATGACTAAAACCAACGTCTAATATTAATTTCTTCCCTTCAACTCTTGCCTTGAAACCAACTCCATTAATTTCTAATTTCTTTTCAAATCCTTTTAAAACACCTTCTATCATATTATTAACAAGAGTTCTTGTTAGTCCCCAATATGCCTTTGATTTTAGGTCATCGCTTTTAGGAGAGAAATGTATCGTATTGTCTTTTTTTTCAATCAATATCTCTGGTAAAGTTTTCATCTTAAGAGATCCTTTAGGTCCCTTTACTTCTACCTTTGTTCCATTAATTTTTACTTCTACTCCATCAGGTATTAAAATTTCTTTTTTTCCTATTCTTGACATATTTTTACCAAACTTCACAAATTATTTCTCCTCCAATTTTATTCTTTCTTGCTTCTTTATTAGTTAATAATCCCTTTGATGTTGTTAAAATTGAAACTCCATATCCTGATTTGACTGGCTTTAGTTCTTTATAAGTTGAATATATTCTCTGTCCCTGTTTTGAAATCTTTCTAATCTTTGTAATCTTTGGTTTTCCATCTTCCGTGTATTTTAAATCAACAACAATTTTTCTTTTTGAAAGACGACCCTTTTTTTCTACATTATCTATAAAACCTTCGTTTTTTAAAAGTTCTAAGAAAGCATACTTAAAATCAGAGTAAGGATAAAATATTACCTGCTTTTTGCCCACTGCTTGAGCATTATTTATTGAACAAATCATATCTGCTATTGGGTCCATTTTTTTATATTATATTACCAACTACTTTTTTTAACTCCCGGCAATTCTCCACGGTTTGCCATTTCTCTAAAACAAATTCTACATAGACCAAACTTTTTAATATATCCTCCTTTTCTTCCACACTTAAAACATCTATTAACAGTTCTTGTTGAAAACTTTGGCTTCTTATTTGATTTTGCTATTCTTGATATTTTTGCCATAAATACTTATTGACTTTAACTTTTCTTGAAGGGAAAGTCAAGTAACTTAAACAATTCTAATCCTTCCTCTCTACTTTTTGCACTTGTTACTATTGTTACTTCCATACCAAGAATTATTGGTGATTTTTCTGGTAATATTTCTGGAAAAACAATATGCTCTCTAATTCCCAAGTTAAGGTTTCCGTTATTATCAACTGAAGTTAATTTAATTCCCTGAAAGTCTCTTGAACGAGGCAAAGTAATGTTGACTAACTTTTCAATAAAATCATACATCTTTTTTCCTCTCAACGTTACTTTAACACCAATAATATTTCCTTCTCTTAACTTAAAGGTAGAAATCGATTTTCTTGCCGGAGCCATAACCGGTTTTTGCCCACAAATTGCTTGGACATTATCTTCAACATACTGAACAAATTTCTTCTGTTCATCTCTTGTCTTGTTAGTAACAAGTTTTCCAAAACCACTATTGATAATAACTTTTTCAATTTTAGGAACAGACATTACATTACCATAACTAAACTTCTCCTCCATTCCTGGGATTACTTTATTCTTATATTTTTCTTTTATACTAATGGTTACCATATTATTAATTTTTTGCTCCACATTTTTTACAAATACGATATTTTTTGCTATCAATTATCTTATATCCTACTCTGGTTGGTTTCCCACATTTGGAACAAATTAAATTAACATTTGAAATGCTAATTGCTCTTGGAACACTTACTATCTGACCTTTTTGTCCTGATTTTCTTGGTTTGATATGTTTTTTAACCAATGCAATTCCTTCAACGACAACTTTATCTTTTGATGGTAAAGACCTTAGAACCTTTCCTTTCTTTCCTTTGTCGTTTCCCGCAATTATTAAAACTTGGTCATTCTTTTTTATTTTCATATCCTTAAATTAAATTTTTTGTCATTGTAGAAATCTTTTCAAAACCCTTTTCTCGAACTTCACGAGCAACAGGACCAATTATTCTTGTTCCTTTTGGTTCTTTTGAAGAACCTTCTAATATTACAACAGCGTTATCATCAAATCTGATATAACTTCCGTTTTTCCTTCTTGTTGCCTCTTTTTTTCTAATAACCACTGCTTTTAATACTTGGTGTTTTTTAACATTTTTTCTTGGTTCTGCATCTTTAACAGCAACAACAATAATATCACCTATATTAGCAGATCTTTTTCTTGTTCCTCCCAAAACACGGATGCATTTCACCATCTTTCCTCCGCTATTGTCAGCAACTTTTAACATTGTTTCTTCCTGTATCATTTTTTTATTTATCTAATTTTGAAATAATTTCCCACTTTTTATCTTTTGAAATTGGGGCACACTCTCTAATAACTACCCTATCACCTATTTTATATTCTCCTGATTCATTATGTGCCTTATATTTCTTATGACTCTTGTATCTTCTTTTATATTTTGGATGTTCTTTGATTGTCTCAACTTCAACTACAGCAGTCTTCTGCATTTTGTCTGATACTATTAATCCAATTAACTCCTTTTTAGGCATATTATTTTTTATTTAATATAGTCAATATTCTTGCAATATCTTTTTTATTCTCTCTTAACTCCTTTGTATTTTTTAATCCACCAGCAACCAACTTAAACCTAAGTTCCTTAATGCTTTCTCTTTTTTCTTTAAGCAACTTTGGCAAATCTTCTGTTTGTAAATTCTTTTTCTTCATACTATTGTTTCTTAACAAATTTTGTCTTTAATGGCAACTTATCACCTGCTTTTCTTAATGCTTCCCTAGCATCTGCTTCACTTATTCCTTCTATTTCAAATAATATTCTACCCGGCCTTACTGGAAAAACATAGTGATCTAAGGAGCCCTTTCCTCCTCCCATTGGCACTTCTTGTCCTTTTTTAGTAACAACCTTAGCTGGGAAAATCCTAATCCACATTTTTCCTCCTTTTCTTAAATATCTAATAATTACTCTTCGGCATGCTTCAATCTGGTTACTAGTTATCCACTTTTCTGAAGTTGCTTTTAATCCGAAAGTTCCAAAATCAATATTAGTTCCTCTACTTTCAAAAAGACGTTCTGTGCGTCTGCCTTTCTGGTGTTTTCTATGTTTTAATTTCTTTGGTGCTAACATATTTATTCATCAAATTTATCTCCTTTATATATCCAAACTTTAATTCCTATTGTTCCATAAGTACATCTTGCTTCTGACAAAGAATAATCAATATCTGCTCTAATTGTTTGTCTTGGTAATCTTCCTCTTTCTATCCATTCTGATCTTGCAATTTGAGATCCATCTAATCTTCCTGAAACTTGTATTTTAACTCCTTTAACTTCTTTATTAGCTAAAACTTTTTCTAGCGCCTGTTTAATTGTCTTTCTAAAAGGCATTCTTTTTTCAATTCTTTGAGCAATCCATTGTCCAACTAAAACAGAAGATGTCCATAAATTTGAAATTTCCTTAACTTCTATTTTTAATTTTTTCTCAAGGTTTTTCCATTCTACTAAACTCAACTTATTTTTTTTGAATATCTCTTTTAAAAGTTCTAATCTCAATTTTTCAATTCCTTCTCCGCCTCTTCCAATAATTATTCCTGGTCTTGCTGAATAAACAACAACATTAATTTTATTTAAGTATCTTTCAATTTCAATTCTATCTACGCTTGATTCTTTTAATTTCTTAGTTAAAAAGCTTCTAATTATAAAATCCTCCTTAACATTATTAAAAGGTTTCTTTCCATAGAATCCTTGGGATAACCAATCTTCTATTCCTTTTACTCTAAAAATTTTGGGATGGACTTTGTGACTCATTTTTTTGTTTTTTAATATCTAAAACTAAATTTATATGTGACATTCTCTTCTTTATTATTTCTCCTCTACCTCTTGATTTTGGAAGAATCCTTTTCAAAACTGGACCTTCATCAACTGTAATTTTTGAAATAAAAAGATTATTTGGTTCAATATTTTGTAATGTTTTTGCATTTGATACAGCAGAATTCAATAATTTCAAAATTGGTTCACTGGCACTTTTAACTGTAAACCTCAAAATCGTTTGTGCTTCTTCTACGTTTTTGCCCCTCACCAAATCAGCAACTAATCTAGTTTTTCTTGGACTTATATGTAAATATTTTAATTTTGCCTCAAATGCCATAATTATTTTATCTTTGTTGGCTCATTTGATTGAGCTCCCTTATCTTTGTTCTTTTCTTGTTCTTTCTGTATTTTACCTCCATGTCTTATAAACTTTGTTGTTGGAGAAAACTCACCTAATTTGTGTCCTACCATTTCCTCTGTAACTCTTACTTGAAGAAAGTCCTTTCCATTGTGGACTCCGAAAGTAAAACCAATCATTTCTGGAGTAATTGTGCAAGCTCTTGACCATGTCTTGATGGGTGGAGTTTCAAGTGGCTTTTTGCCTTCTATCTTTTTTGTTACATTAGGATCAACATATGGACCCTTTTTTAAACTTCTTGACATATTATTTTCTCTTTTTCTTAACTCTTCTTTTTACAATTAATTTTGATGATTTATTGTTTTTCTTTCTTGTTTTAACTCCCAAAGCTGGTTTTCCCCATGGGGTCTTAGGATGTTTAAGACCAATACCAGTCCTTCCTTCTCCACCTCCATGAGGATGATCACATGGATTCATCGCTGAACCTCTAACAGTTGGTCTAACCCCTTTCTTTCTACTTGTTCCTGCCTTTGACCAATTAATAAATCTATATTCTGAATTTGAAACCTTACCAATTGATGCAAAGCATTCTCCCGATATTCTTCTAATTTCAGAAGAAGGCATTTTTAATTTCGCATAACCTCCTTCATAGTTTTGTAAAATTGCTCCTGTCCCTGCCGCTCTTGCTAAAACTCCACCTTTGTTTGGTTGTAATTCTATATTATATACCATAGTTCCTTCTGGAATATTTTTCAACTTCATTCTATTTCCAATCTTTGCTTCTGCTTTTTCACTAAATATAATTTTGTCTCCTACTTTTAGTTCTTCTGGAGCAATAATATAATTCTTTTTTCCATTTTCATATTGGATTAAAGCAATAAAAGCATTTCTATTTGGATCATATTCTATCGCCATAACTTCTGCCGGAACATCCATAATTTTTTGTGCAAATTCAACAATCCTATAAAGCTTTCTCGCTCCACCTCCAATATGTCTAGTGGTTATTCTTCCATCACTTCCCCTTCCACCTGTTCTCTTAATTCTAACTGTTAAGCTTTTTTCTGGCTTCTTTTTCGTTAGAACAAGAAAGTTTTTCATTTTTGCTTTTTTTCTTTGCATATTACTGTGAAATCATTTCTATTTTTTGTCCTTCTTTAACTTTAACAATCGCCTTTTTATATCCCGGCTTAAATCCTTCTGTTCTTCCTCTTTTTACTTTTTTTCTAGGAATACTGATGGTTCTAACTTGAAGAACATTTACTTTGTATTTTTCTTCAACTGCTTTTTTAATTTCAATCTTGTTAGCATCATTAAATACTTTAAAAACATAGAAGTTTCCTTGTGTAGATGCGTCAACTGCTTTTTCTGTAATGCATGGTGACTTCAAGATATTCCATTTTTCATTCTTAATTTCCATATTATTTCTTAAATGTTTCCTCAATTACTTTTAATCCTTCTTTATCAATTAATAAATGTTTTGAAGATAAAATGTCTAAACAATTGATATCCTTTGCTTGTATTGTATTAACCTTGGGAATATTTCTTGTTGATAATATTATATTACTATCAATTTTTGACAAAACAATTAAACAACTTTCTTTTATTCCTAAATTATTTAGCATTTCAATTACTTTTTTTGTTTTGATTTCATTAATATCAAAACTATCAATAACGGTAATTAAATTGCTTCTTGATTTTTCAGATAAGGCAATAAACAATGCTTTCCTTTTAACATTCTTGGGCAATTTTTTCTTAAAATTTCTTTCGTTTGTTGGTCCATGAGTAACTCCCCCACCAATCCAGATAGGAGACCTTCTTGATCCATGTCTTGCTCTACCCGTTCCTTTTTGTCTCCATGGTTTAGCTCCACCACCACGAACTTCACTTCTATCTTTAGTGTGAGATATAGCAACTCTTCTATTTGCCATTTGAGAAACAACTACTTGATGCAACAAATCAGAGTTCATTGGAACATCGAATATCTCTTTTGGTAAACTTGTTTTAATATCTTCTTTTGTTACCATAAATTATCCTCTTATTTCTAAAAGAGTTCCTCTTCTTCCGGGAATTGCTCCTTTAATAGAAATTATATTATTCTTCTTATCGATACTAACAATCTCTAAGTTTTTAACTGAAACTCTATCGCCCCCCATTCTTCCAGGCATTTTTTTACCTTTTACAACTCTTGCTGGATTACAAGAACCAATAGAACCTAATGTTCTGTGTTCATGTTTATTACCGTGACTTGAGGTAAGTTTTCCGGAAAATCCCCATCTTTTAACTGCTCCTTGGAATCCTTTCCCTTTAGATACTCCGGAAACCTTAACTCTATCACCGGGTTCAAAAATATCTAATGAAATTTTGTCTCCCGTTTTAATTTCATTAATATCGCCTCTAAATTCTTTCAAATATCTATAGGACGTTCCCGATTTTTTAATTTTTCTTTCTGGTAAACTTTCAAAACCAATCTTAACTGCTTCGTAACCATCATTGTCTTTTGTTTTTACTTGAACAACACTACATTCTTCTGTTTTAACCAAAGTCACTGGAACTACCGTTCCGTCTTCTTTGAAGACCTGACTCATTTCAATTTTTTTCCCTAATATGAATTTCATATTATTTACAATAAAAATCTAGGCAACCAGCCTAGAAAAAGACTAGCATTACCGATATCTAATTAAATTACTTTCTTATTTTCATCTATAAAATACTCTTAATTTCTGTATCAACTCCTGCTGGTAAGTTAAGTGTTTTTAATGACTCAACTATTTTTGCATTTGGAGATAAAACATCAATTATTCTCTTATGAACTCTCATTTCAAATTGCTCTCTTGATGGTTTATGAACAAATGTTGATCTGTTAACAGTAAACTTACTAATTTCTATTGGCAAGGGAACTGGCCCAGCAGTTTTCACACCGCAACGCATCGCCACATCAATTATCTGCTGAGCACTTTTATCAATTATTTTGTGATCATATGCTTTTAACTTAATTCTAAGTTTAGGCACACTTTCAGTTTTTTTTGAAGTTTCCGTTACCATTTCCTATTATTTTATAATCTTAGTAATAACTCCCGCACCAACTGTTTTTCCTCCTTCCCTGATAGCAAATCCTTGTTTTTCTTCTAGTGCTACTGGCACAATCAATTTAACTATAATATCTACTGTGTCACCAGGCATAACCATTTCTGTTCCTTCTGTTAAAGATACATCTCCTGTAATATCAGCTGTTCTAATAAAGAATTGTGGTTTGTATCCTGAGAAAAATGGTGTGTGTCTACCTCCTTCTTCTTTTGTTAAAACATAGATTTGTGCTGTAAATTCAGTGTGAGGAGTAATAGTTCCTGGTTTTGCTAATACTTGACCTCTTTCAATGTCTTCTTTTTTAATACCTCTTAAAAGAACACCAACATTATCACCTGCTTCTCCATAATTTAATGTCTTATTAAACATTTCTATTGAAACAACAGTTGACTTAATTGTTGGTTTAATTCCAACAATTTCAACTTCTTCGTTAGAGTTGATTGTTCCCCTTTCAATTCTTCCGGTTGCAACTGTTCCTCTTCCTTCAATTGAAAAGACATCTTCAATTGCCATTAAAAAGGGTTTATCTTTGTCTCTAACTGGCTCCGGAATATATGTATCTAATTGATCTACTAGCTCTAAAACTTTTTTAACCCACTCATCATCAACAGATGTTCCTTCTAATGCCTTAAGAGCTGATCCTCTAATTACTGGAAGGGTATCTCCTGGGAATTCATATTTCTTTAATAGTTCTCTTACTTCGTCTTCAACTAAATCAATCATCTCAGGATCTTCAACCATATCACATTTATTTAAGAATACTACAACAGAAGGCAAACCAACTTGTTTTGCTAATAAAATATGTTCTCTTGTTTGAGGCATTGGTCCATCAGTAGCCGCTACTACTAATATTGCTCCATCCATCTGAGCAGCACCTGTAATCATATTCTTAATATAGTCAGCGTGACCTGGACAATCAATGTGAGCATAGTGTCTCTTGTCTGTTTCATACTCTAAATGAGAAATATTGATTGTAACACCTCTTACTTTTTCTTCTGGAGCTGAATCAATTTGATCAACTGATTTCTCAGCTGTTGTACCGCTTCTTAGAGCTAAAGCGTGTAATATTGCTGCACTCAAAGTAGTTTTACCGTGATCAACGTGACCAATGGTTCCTACATTTAAGTGAGGTTTTGTTCTTATAAATTCTGCCATATTTTTAATTTATTTTTATTATTTATTATACTTGCTTATTTTAGCTAATTTTTGAAAAAAGTCAATAACTAATTAAAAGGAAGATCATCTATTGTCAAAGATTCTTTCTCTAATTCCTTGGGGGGGCTACTTGTTTTATTTTGATGTTTAATCTCTTTCCCCTTTCTATAATCATCTAAAGTCATAATTATTAGAGTTGGAGAATCCTCACCAGGAATAATTATTTTTCCACCCTCTTCTTCTATTATTTTTCTAATTTCTTGGATGTCCATATTATTTTCTTTTACCTTCAATTATTTCTTGAGATATATTTCCAGGAACTTTTTCGTAACTTTCAAACTCCATTGAGAATGTTCCTCTTCCTTGGGTTAATGATCTTAGTATTGTGGCATAGCCAAACATTTCTGATAAAGGAACTCTTGCATATATTGCTTTGACAGATGGTCTATCAACTGTCTCATCAATTCGACCTCTTCTTGATAATAAGTCACCAATTACATCTCCTAAAAAATCTGGGGGAACAACAACCTCTAATTTCATTATTGGTTCTAATATATATGCTCCTGCTTTCTTGGCACCATCCTGTAATGCTATTGATCCAGCAATCTTAAATGCCAACTCTGAAGAATCAACTTCGTGAAAAGATCCATCATATAATGTAACTCGTATATCAACTAAAGGATATCCAGCAACAACTCCTTTTTCCATTGCTTCCCTAACTCCCTTCTCAACTGCGGGGATATATTCCCTAGGAATAACTCCACCTTTAATTTCGTTAATAAATTCAAATCCAGTACCTCTTTCCTTAGGTTCAATTCTAATTTTAACATGACCATATTGACCTCTTCCACCAGTTTGCTTTACATACT